>WNFG01000125.1_pt1 | contig 84678 bp, 80 predicted proteins | sample 5400431 | NCBI WGS metagenome assembly WNFG01 (sample SAMN13153346, study PRJNA577476) | soil metagenome | isolation source: 120 cm saprolite under Douglas fir tree site 2 hole 3 replicate 2 | place: USA:California | collected 2015-04-18
AGCGCCGGCAACTCCCAATTCGCGAGATGGGCGGCGAACACCAAAGCCGGCTTGCCGTCGCACCGTAATTGTCGAAATCGTTTGTCGACTTCGCTGCTATAGACGATGTCGCCTATCTCCTGCGGGTCGGGATCGAACATTTGCAGGCGATCGATATGGGCGAACTCGGCAGCAATGCGGCCGAGATTGTCCCAAACGCCGCGCAGGATCGTTTCGATTTCGGCCGGAGATTTTTCCGGAAAGGCGGCCGCGAGGTTGGCACGGCCGAGCTTGTGCTCCTTGAGTCGCGGACCAAGCATGCGCATGAAGCTGCCGGCGAAGTCGGCCATGTGCTTGCGGTTGGTTGCGCGGATGGTCCGCAGCATCCCCACCGCCAGCCAACCGAGCGCGCCATCGACGCCCGCCTTGACATGCCGGCGGACCCGATGGGCGAGAGCTCTCGACGGGATCATGGGCTCGCGGCGGCTCGTCAAAAGGTGACGACGATCTTTCCGAACACCTGCCGGCTTTCGATACGCGCCAGGCCGCGCTCGAAGTCGGCGAGCGCAACCTCGGTGTCGATCACCGGCAACAGGCCGTTCGCCATCTTGGCGAGGCTCTCGCGGATGTTGCGCATCGAGGCGCCGAACGAGCCGATGATGCGGTATTGCTGTTGGAAAAGCTGCATCAGGTTGATGGTCGTCGATGGCCCCGAGGTCGAGCCGCAAGTGACCAACCGTCCGCCGCGCTTGAGGCAAAGGAGCGAGCCGTTGAAGGTCTCCGCGCCGACGTGCTCGAATACCACGTCAACGCCCTTTTTGGCCGTGATCTTGCGTACGGCGCCTTCGAAGCGCTCGGTGCGATAATTGATCACGTGATCGGCGCCCAGCGCCTTGGCTTTTTCGGCTTTGGCATCGTCACCAATGGTGGTGATGACGGTGCAGCCGAGCGCCTTCGCCATCTTGATGGCGACAGAGCCGATGCCGGAACCGCCGGCATGCACGAGCACGCTCTCGCCCGGCTCGAGCCTGGCATTGTCGAACAGCATGTGCTGCACCGTTGCAAAGGCGATCGGCGCGCAGGCGGCGTCGCGCAGGGCCACCCCGTCGGGAACCGATATCACAAGACGCGCCGGCATATTGACGAGATCGCGGGCGAAGCCGTCGATGTGAAAGCCCATGATGCCGCCGACATTTTCACACAAATTGTCGCGGCCCTCCCGGCAGGCCTTGCAGGTGCCGCAGGTCAAGGCGCCGTACATGACGACGCAGTCACCAGGCTTGAAGGCGGCTACATCCGGACCGATTGCGGCGATCTCGCCCGCGGCCTCGACGCCGACCACGATCGGCAGCTTGCGCCGCGCGAAGGCCATGCCGCGATAGCCCCAGAGGTCGAGGTGGTTGAGCGCCACCGCCCTGATCTTGATCTGCACCTCGCCCGCTGCCGGGGTCGCGGGCGAGGGGAGGTCGGCAAGCTCGAGCTTGCGGTCGGCGACCAGCCTGAGTGCCCGCATGCGTCACGCGGGCTCGCGGCTCATCACCAGCGAGACGTTCTGGCCGCCGAAGCCGAACGAGTTCGACAGCGCGTGACGAACCTTGGCGTCGCGCGCCACGTTCGGCACGACATCGAGCGGTATGGCCGGGTCGGGGACCTTATAGTTGATCGTCGGCGGCAGGCGTTGATGCTCCAGCGTGAGCAGCGTGAATACGGTCTCGACCGCGCCGGCCGCCGACAGCGTATGCCCGATCATCGACTTGTTCGAGGAAATCGGTATCGATTTCGCGCGCTCGCCGAATACCGACGACACGCCGAGATATTCCATCTTGTCGTTCTCGGGCGTGCCGGTGCCATGTGGGTTGATGTAGTCGATGTCGTCGGGGCTAAGACCGGCATCCGTGATGGCGTTACGGATGCAGCCGATGATGGCCTTGCCGTCGGGGCTCGAGCGGGTGCGGTGGAACGAATCCGCCATCTCGCCGCAGCCCGCCAACACGCCGAGAATCTTCGCGCCGCGTGCAACGGCGGAGTCGTAGCTCTCGAGCACGATGGCAGCAGCGCCCTCCGCCATGACGAAGCCGTCGCGGTTCTTGGAGAACGGCTTGGCCGCCGCTTGCGGCGGGTCGTTTGCGGTCGACAGCGCCGATAACAGCGAGAAGCGGATCAGGCACTCCGCATTGACGGAACCATCGGTGCCGATGCAGAGCGCCGCCTCGGCTTCGCCACGGCGGATCGCTTCGACGCCGAGCTGGATCGCGCTCGCCCCCGATGCGCAAGCGGTCGACACCGAAATCGGCGAGCCCTTGGTCCCGAAGCGCTCGGCGAGATGCTCGGCTACGGAAGCGAACAGGCAGCGTTCGTGAATGGCATGGAAGCGGCCCGATGCGCTCGCGCGCAAGAGATCGTCGTATCCGACCGCGTCGTTGGCGCCGGAGCCGGCCGCCAGCACGTCGCGGTGCGGCCACTCGATCTCGACCGGAGCGACGGCGAGGAACAGCGGGCCGGGGAACTCGCCTTTGCTGCCGATGCGAGCCTCCTCGATCGCCTCCTCGGCGACCATCGTCGCCATGCGCTCTCCGAGTTCGGTCGAGCAGAACGGCTCGACCGGCACGAAATCGACGCTGCCCGCGATCGTGGTCTTGAGGCCCTCGTTGGCGAAACGGGTGATACGGTGGATGCCGGATTCTCCGGCCGTGAGCTTGGCCCAGTTGTCCGCCTTGCCGGCGCCGAGCGAGGTAATGATGCCCCTGCCGGTGACCACCACGACCGGCTGTCCATTCTTGCCCGACGCCATCCAAGCCTCCTTCACGTCACCGCCTCGATCAGCGCCATGCCCTCGCCGCGCCAGTGACCGACGGCGGTGACCGCGACGCGCTCGAGCGGCCCTTCATACTCTCGTTCGACCCCGGAGGAGTCCATCGCCGGAAACAACTTTTCGCGACCGAGCACAAGCGCGGCGAGCGCGATATTCATGGCGAATTGCGGCTCGAAGCCATGCCCGAGAATGCTGCTCGTTGCCCGCACCGGCACGTCGGGCAGAGTTTTGAGCCAGGCGCGCTCCTCGCCGGTCGCCGGTTGCGCGCCGGTTGCGCCCGAGATCACCGCGATGTCGGCAGGCACGGGTGGCGGCACGAGCCGTTGCCACATCCGCGCCAGCGCCGCGGGGATTGCGCCAGCCGACCGGTCCGAGCGCTCCGACAACACGCCCAACAGCCGCGCCAGTGGCTTGGCGTTGCGCGCCTCGGCGTGGCCGCGCGCCTCCAGAACGAGGAACGCGCCGAGCGAGCCGAGCACCATGCCCTTCGCGCGCTCCCAGACCGGCCGAAAATCGCCGCGCAACATATGTCCGCCGGCGTCGTAGAGCAGCAGCAAGTCTTCGCGCTCGCCGTTGTGCGATCCGCCCACCAGCGCCAGTTCGCTTTGTCCGGCGGTAATGCGCGCGAGCGCGATGCGTACCGCGTCGACGCCCGCCGCCTCCTCGCCCATGAACGTGCGCGAAGAGCCGGTGACGCCGTGGACGATCGAAATATTGCCCGCGAGCAGGTTGGAGAGTTGCGCCAGGAACAGCGTCGGGCGCAGGTCGCTCATCAGCCGTTCGTTGAGGAAGGCCTCGGGATTGGCGGCTTTGGACTTGTTGGTCAGGATCGCGGCATCGACCGCCACGTCGCGCTCACCGCCGCCGGCAGCGACGATCATGTCCATGCGCGCGAGCAGCTCGGCATTGCCCTTCACGCCGGCATCCGCGAGCGCGAGCCCAGCCGCGTAGGTGCCGATTCGTTGCCACGGCTCCATCTGACGCTGGTCGCCTTTCTTCGGGATCTGCTTGTCGAGATCGAGCGGCGCCAGCGGGTGGACGAAGTAGGGAGCGAAGGTCTCAGCGTCGACCTTGATGCGTCGTTCGGCGAGGCCCTGCCAATGCGCGTCGGCGCCTTCGCCGAGGCAGGACACGATACCGATGCCGGTGATCCAGGCCTCGCGCGGCGCATCAGCCATGAGCGAGGGTCCCCATCGGGAACTCGAGGATCGCGGCCATCTTCTCCATGTTGGCGCGGAATTCCGCGTTGGGGAATTCAACCAGCCGGAAGGTGATCTCGGCATTGCAGGTGAGCTTGCCGTCGCACCGGATGTCGGCCTTGGTGACGGCGTAGCCCGAGCCTTCGTGCAGCAACTTGGCCGAGAGCGAAAGACTTTGGCCGGGCGCCACGAACGAGCGCAGCTTGGCCTCCTTCAGCGCGGCAAAGAACGGCATGCGCGAGAATTTGGTCACGGCGATGACGAGCCAGCCGGAGGTCTGCGCCATGGCTTCGATCAGCAGCACGCCCGGCATCAACGGATAGCCGGGAAAGTGCCCGTCGAAGATCGTCGATGCGGTCGGGACGCGCGCCTCGGTTCGGATGGTTTGCTGAGCAAGATCGAGATCGACGATTCGGTCGATCAGCTGAAAGTGCTCGAGATTCATGCGAGCGCGTTAGGCGCCCTTGGCAGCGACAAGTTCGTCGATGCGGGTGCACAAGTTGTTCAATTGAAAATACTGCTCAGTCGTCGCCTTGCCGTCGTTGACCTCTTGCGTCCATTGCTCGAGCGGCATTTTGATCCCGAACGCCTTGTCGATCGCAAACGCGATGTCGAGAAAGTCGAGGCTGTCGATGCCGAGATCGTTGATGGCGTGGCTTTCCGCCTTGATCGTGTCACGCGGAATATCGCAGGTCTCGGAGATGATATTGGCCACGGTGTCAAACGTCGAAGGCATCAGTAAATCCCTGATCGGCCACGCATTTCGAGCGACCGCCGCTGACGTGTTTGCGATTGCGGGTCGGATCGCCCCGGAGCGGCCCATCTCCCCCGCGAGAGGTCGGGTGCCCGTATAGCGAAGAGACAGCGCAAGTTCAATGGCGCCGCCCGAGCGCGAAAGTTTCGACGGTTGAAGGCATTAGGCGCCGTTTCCGAGTGATCAAAGCGGCCGCGCATGGGATAATCCGGCCATCGGAGAGGGCAAAACGCGGGTGGTGCGGCCGCGAAGCGCCGCCAACCAAGGGAGGTTCGTTCATGCGCATTCGATTTGCTTTTGCCGCCGGCCTCGTCGCGAGCTGCATGGCGCCGTCGCCATCGAGCGCGCAGGTTATCACGCACCGCGACGTCGGGGTGCGCATGGGCCTGGCCATCGCCGTTGCCGCGCTCGATCAATGCGAGGCGGACGGCAACAGCGTGTCGGTTGCCGTCGTCGATCGTGCCGGGCGGCTGCGCGTGTTCCTGCAGGCGGACAAGGCAAATCCGCACAATCTCGAACTGGCGCGACGCAAGGCCTACACGGCACGGACCTTTGGCCGCACCAGCGCCGAGTGGACCAAGCGAACGGCCGAAACGCCCGAGATCGCCGCGCAACGCGAACTCGCCGACGTCATCGCGCTGCGCGGCGGTGTGCCGATCAAGGTCGGTGACGAGACGATCGGCGCCGTGGGGGTGAGCGGATCGAGCGCCGAAGGCGACGAGAAATGCGCCATGGCCGGCCTCGCCAAGGTGGCAGATCAGTTGCGATAGCACCGGCATACGGGCGTCTCGACCTCACCGAATAAGGCCGTGGTGGCGCTCCATCCGGCGATGAGATCGCTCGTCTCGTCGCGATAAATCTCTGCGATCGAGCGCACGGAGTCGCCGCAGTGCGTTGCTCGCGGCCGCGGTTGCGCCGCTCGCCGCGATCGACGCCACGATCGCGCCGGAGCCCGCGGCGCAAAGCGGCGTCACCCACCGTTCATTCTGTCTTTCCCCGTGCGAGATCACACCGCGCGCCGCGTTTGCGCGGAGCGCGACGCGTTGCGCAGCGACCGGGAACGGCACGAACGGAACTTTTGCGGTCGATCCAAAAAATTCAGCACGGAACCGAACACCGGGCCAAGCGATTGTCGGCCGAGGATCGCGGGGATGACAGCATCGCTGCCAACTTACCGCCGCATTTCGAAACGGAAGGGCTCGGCCGCTCAAAGCGGCCGACAAAACGGCGTCGTGTCGCAATGAAAGGAGGCCGTGGTGAAAGGTAGAATGATGCTGTTCGTTGCTTCGATCTCAGCCTGCCAGTTTTCTCCCATCCATCTCACACCATCGGCAGCAGACCAAGTCGGTGTCGCCTCGGTCTATTCCCACGAAAGCGGGAGCGCGACCGCAAGCGGTGAGAAACTAGATTGCGAGGCGTTCACCGCGGCCCACCGCACGCTCCCGTTCGGCACCAAGGTGATGGTCACGAACAAGAGCAATGGGCGCTCGGTGATTGTGACCATCAACGATCGCGGGCCCTTCGTGCGCGGTCGGGTCATTGATGTAACGCCGGCGGCGGCGCGGCTGCTCGGTTTCTCCGGGCTCGCACAGGTCGCCATCAATGCCGGCCAATAGTTCGCTCGCGCGGCGCGGATCCCGTCAACGCTCGGGCGCCTTGACGTCGATGGGCGCGCAGTTGCGCCGGCCGGAAAGAAGACAGTCCTGGTTCTTGCGCATGTCGGCGATTTGTATCGCCAGCCAAATGCCTGCGACCGCCAGCGCGACGGTGAACGCCAAGGCTGCAAGGTTGACGATCATGCGGTGGCGGTAGTTGTCGTCTTGCTCTGCGCCGCCTTCGTACTTTGTGAGGCCTTCAACCGGCGAGGCGAATGGCGTGTGCCGCACCCCGCGCCATTTGCCGCCGCGGGGTCGAAATGGCACGACCCGGTGGTCTTCTTCGCTGGCGTTTTCGCTGGAGTGCTCAGAGGTCACGACGCCTCCTGGCATATGGGTACACGCCGCCTCTATCGGCGCGGCGGCATCTGATTTCAAGCAAAACTCGCAAATCATGGCGCGGCCGTGATTTGCGACTTTGGCAGCGCCGGCAATCGCGGCCAGCGCGCCCCGTGGCGCGCCCCGGATACAAAAAATTGCGCTTGCGACGCCTAAGAGTTCCTTGTGGGAGATGGCGTTTTGGCCTAAATTTACGAGAAATTTATATGGGCGACAGGTGAGTGACAGCAGGCGACGGGACGGCTGGAGGTGACCGTAGCCTGAGCGAATAAGAATGCCGCCAACGCGCGGAGGGGTGGCATGTCAGCGACCCCGGTGGTGCCGGCGTGATGCGTCGGTAGGGAGAATACGCCTGAGCGTGGAATGAGCGACGCCCTGTCAGCCTTGCTGCATCTGTCTGCGCACGACTATTCGTGGCTGGCGCAATTTTTTTCGCTGCTGTTCCTGCCATTCGCGCACGAGGACCTCGCCATCATCTTCGGGGCGTATGTCGTCGTCAACGACATCATGCCGGTCGGGCTCGTGGCGCTGTGCATCTATGGCGGCATGGTGGCGAGCGACTTTGCTTTGTACGGGATCGGCGCAGGCGCGAGGCATCTGCCGTGGCTCAGCCGCCTTGCGGTCAACGATCGGGTGCGCGATTTCACCGACCTGCTCAAGCGCAATTTATTCGGGATCGTCGCGCTCTGCCGCGGGGTTCCCGGCATCGTCTTCGTTGCCTTCGTCGCCTGCGGATGGAAGCGCGTGCCGCTCGGCCGCTTCACCGTGGCAAGCCTCGTCGTGTCCGCGCTCTACCTGCCGCTCATGCTCTGCATCGCGGTCTTCTTCGGCGATACGCTCGACGGCCGTGTCGGGTCGTGGACGTGGCCGTTCCTGTTTTGCGTGATAGTCACGATCGGATTCGTCCGTCGACAGGTCTTCAACTTCCAGGAGGAGGCCAAGCCGGCCGACGGCAGAAGGACGAGCCATGTCGCTCGCCGCAACGTCCGCAAGGTGGCAGCGAGGGATCGCATTCCGCTCGGCCTGTTCTACCTGCCCTTGATCGCGAGCTGGATTGGCCTTGCATCGCGACACCGCTCTCTGACCCTGCCGACGCTCGCCAATCCGTGCCATCCGATCGGCGGAATATGGGGCGAATCGAAAAGCGGCTATCTGCTCGACGTGGCAGCGCACGAGCGGCAATGGATCGCCGATTTTGTCATGGTGACGCGCAGCGCCGGCCCGCGTACGCTGTTCGGCGACCTCGAGCGGGTTCGCCAATCGCTGTTCGCCGCCGGACTGGCATTCCCGCTGATCGCCAAGCCTGACGTCGGGCGCGGTCGACCGTGTAAGATCGACGATGCTCCGGCGTTGCGCGACTATCTCCGGCATTTTCCTGCCGGAGAAAAGCTCGTTCTCCAGCGTTGCGTCCCTTCTAACGGCGAAGCCGCCGCGCTTTATGCGCGGCTGCCGGGTGCGCGGAGCGGCCGGATTCTTGCGCTGAGCTTTCGCGCAGGTAGCCACTGGCACGATGCGTCGCGCCATGTCACGCCGGAGCTCGAAGCGCGGCTCGACGCCATCGCATGCAGCATGCGCGAATTCCATTACGGCCGTTTCCGCTTGCGCTTCGGCTCGATCGACGAGCTCGCGCGGGGGGAAAATTTCTCGGTGATCGAAATCAACGGCGTTAGAAGCGGGACGAACCGGGACTGCGATCCGGCGTTGCCGCTCGCCGAAGTCTACCGCCGCTTGGCCGACCAACAGCGCATCATGTTCCTTATCGGCGAGAAAAATCGCGCGCGCGGCTTTACGCCGGTGGGGTGCGCTGATGTCCTCAAATCCCTCATCCGACAAAGCCAGTTCGGTCGCCGATATCCGGCCTCCGCCTGACGCGCGCAGGCGCGCAACGGCCCAGCGGCGGTGGACGCGCCGGCGCTTCGCTCCTACATTGGCGGGATGTGCCACCTGATCTGCCGCAAATCATGACACGCATGGCTTTTCTTCTCGCCGTCGCGCTCTCAATGTGGGCGGGCGATGCCATCGCCGAGGACTACAGCGTCGGTACGATCGAGATCGCCGCGCCTTGGACGCGCGCGACTCCCAAAGGGGCGAACATTGCGGCGGCCTACATGACGCTGCGCAATAAAGGCACCGCGCCCGACCGGCTTATCAGTGGCTCCGTTGCGGTCGCCGGCCGGTTCGAGGTCCACCGTATGGTAATCGAGCAGGGCGTCGCCAAGATGCGGCCGGTGGAGGGCGGTCTTGAGATCAAGCCCGGCGAGACGGTCGAGCTCAAGCCGGGATCGTTCCACGTGATGCTCATGGGATTGAAGCAGCCGCTGCAAAAGGGCGAGAAGGTCAAAGGCACTTTGGAGTTTGAGAAAGCCGGCAAGGTCGACATCGAGTACGCGGTCGAGGCGCTCGGCGCGACGGCGCCAACCGCGGGCGAACATCATCACTGAGGATTGTGCCTGGTCACCGCGCGCGGCGTGCCCTGCGGGCAATGGCGGCAGCAGCGATAAATCCGATTGCCGCAAGCGGCAGGCCGACATACCAGCGTTCGCGCTCGCGCGCGCGTATGCGCAAATAATCCATGACAAAGCGCTCGCCACGGCCCATCTCGGTCAATGTCTGTTGCATCGAGCCAATGCGGCGAATCTCGTCGGAAGTAAGCTCGTCGCCCTGCCAGCGGGATTGCCGTTCGCGGTTATAGAGCTGATCGATCTCTCCCTTGTGACGGCGCTCGATCGCGGCGGCTTCCAGATACTCCGCGCGCTCCCGCGGGCTCATGAACCGATCGGGTCCCACTCCCGTTGCCGTTTCGATCATGGCCAGGATCGGATGATCGCCCGCCGGCGCGACGACGACCCACGCACCCGAGAGGCCGAGCAGGAGGCACACGACGAGCCCGCCCACGTGCAATCCGCGTTGCCGATTGCGGCTGCGCTCGGCCGCAGGAGCCGTGATGAACGCGCGTATCCCCCCGGCAACCACCAGAACCGCGGCGAACGTCACGACCGTGACCGCGCCGGTCGGCGCGTCAAGCAGGAAGGAGCCGAATACTCCCGCCGCACTCGCAGCCGCGCCGGCGATCCAACCGATCACGAGTGCGACGCCGATGTGGGAGGAGAACAAGCTGCCGACCAGCGCCGGAACGATGAGAAAGCAAAAGACCAGCAAGACGCCGGCGGTGGCCACCGAGGAGGTGACGACCACGCCGAACGACAAGTAGAACACAAGATCCCAGACTGCGAATTTTCCAGTGGCGGTCGACGTGTCCATATGGTCGGCCGCGGCCAGCAGGGGTCGCCGCAGCAGCCAATGCATCGCTCCGATGATGCTGTAGAGAATGACAAACTTTACGAGTTCGTCTGCGGTCACCGACAGAATGCCGCCCACCAGCATCTTTTTGACGTGCTCGGCGCCCTGTGGGGAGCGATCGACGACGAGCACCGTCGCAGCCGTGGCGACCACATAAAGGACGCCAATAAAGGCTTCCTGCCGCACGCTGCGGGCAAAGCCACGGCTGGCGGTCAGCAGCAAAGCGCCCACCGCCGTGAAGATGAGCGTGTAGGCATAGCCGGCGGCGCTCTGAACGGCGTGGCCTGCGACCACGGCCACCGTGGCGCCCAGCGCCGACACCTGCGCCAGCGCAAGATCGGCAAACACCACGTTTCGCCGCAGCACCTGGAGGCCAAACCAAGTATGAATGCCGGTGAAGACGATCGCTGCGGCGAGCGGCAACGCCGCGAATGCGAGGACGTCCTCAAACATGGAGCGCTCAGTTCGATGCGGCGGACAGCGCCCGCGCCAACGTGGCGACATTATAAGCGAACAGCGTCCGGAAGTCGGCGGCCGCAGGCACGCTGCCGACGGACGGCGCGAGCTTCACGACCACCGCGCCCGTCCGCCGCGCGAGCAATTGCGATGCATCCTCCGGCTCGAACGGCTCGTGCACGATCACGCGTATTTTCTGTTCTCGGATCGTCGCTGCGAGTTTGGCGAGCCGCGCCGGGCTTGGCGCCACCCCCTCCTTGATCTCGATCACATCGACGATATTGAGCCGAAAGCGGCGCGCGAAATAGGGCCAGGTGTTGTGATAGGCGATGAGGCGCGCGGCGCGATGCGGCGCGAGGAGCTGCTCCCACTCCACGAGATCCGCCTTGAGGCGAGCGAGAAAAGCGTCGCGGTTGGCGATGATTTTCGCGGCCGCTTCAGGCGCGACACGGATGCCCGCCTCAGCAATGCCGCCGGTGATTATCTCGGCATTGGCAGGATCGAGCCAATAGTGCGGATTGGCAAGGCCATGGGCATGCCCGTCCCGAGTGGCGGGATCGACGCTCGAGCCCTTCACCTCGAGCAGCGGAATGCCGATGGATGCGTCGACGTAGCCGGCGCCGCCGCGGTTGATCGCGGCGTCGCCGTGCATCGACAATAGCTTGTCGAGCCAGTGGTCGTAGCCGAGCCCGACGCGGATGACGACCGAGGCCCCCTTGAGCCTTGCGAGATCCGAAGGCCGCGGTTCGAAAGCCTCCGGGTCGGCTGCCGGTGGGATGATGGTCTCGACCTGCGCGAGGTCGCCGACTACAGCCCGTGCGAGGCTGGCGAGATCGTTGGTCGTCGCAACGACGCGCATGGTCTGCGCCGATGCGGCCGACGATACGAGAAACGTCGCAATGATGCTGACGAGCGCGATGCGCGGTACAAACCTCGTGCGCGCGACGTGCGGATTGCGAAGGCGGTCACCTGCGGGCAACGAACACGCTCTTGGGCAGCAGGCAGTGCACGCTCTTTTCGTCGCCGGCCGCGGGCGGCGCGATGCGACAGTCCATGGCAATGCTGGCCAATCCGTAGGCGTCGAGCCGGGTCAGCTGGCGCTTCTCCTGCAGCAGGTTGATCATCGCCATCGACGCGCCGTCCATGGCCTTGTCGAGGTCGCTATCCTTGGTGACCGTGACGTAATACTGGGCGTTTTCCGCGCTCGGCAGCGTAGGTCCGTTGCGCGGCGACTTCGGATTCATGCAATAGGTGCCCTTGACCACATTGACCACTTCCGAGATCCGGCAGTCCCATTGCCGAACCATGATCTTGTCGGCTTCTTGCTTGCTCACCTTGCGGCTCTCGGCGAGGAATTTCGACGTCTCCGATTTCAGCAAGTCCCAGCCGACGTTGAGCTTCTGGTCGTAGCCGATCGTGATCCAGTGTGTGGGGGTCTCGATGCGAGGCCACTCGAGCTTTGTTCCTTTCAGCACTTCGACCGTGATGTTGAGCTCCTTATACGCGGTCTCGATGGCGGTAAGGTTGATTTCGCCGTTGCCCTGGCCGGCATGACTGTCGCCGGACCATAGCAGCGCGCCTTTGACGAAGACCGGGACGTAGAGGCTCGTTCCCGCCACCAGCTCGCGAATGTCGAGATTGCCGGCATAGCGGCCGGGCGGAACGGACGAATATTGCCCGGGCTCCGCGCGCGCGACGCCAAGCGTCCCCGGGAAGGGCCGCAGCGGCACCACGACGCCGGGGATGAACTCGGTCTGCATTTTATCGAGGTCGAGATACATGTAGCGGACCTGGCCGTCCTGGAACTGCTGAGGAAACTGACCGAACATGCCCGGCACGTTGAAGTTTGCCGCGTAGGCGCGCGGGACGATCTTGTTGATTGTGACCTTGAGAACGTCACCCGGCTCGGCGCCCTCGATATAGATCGGTCCGGTCAACGTGTGCGGTCCGCGGCCGGGAAAATCGGTTCTGAGCTTCTTGATCTGCTCGATCGTAGTGCCGGGAATGACCTGATTGTGGCTGTGCATCATCGTTTCCATGACGACGGTGTCGCCGGAATTGATGCGCAACACTGGCGGCTGGGCGTTGTTGAACCAGCCCCACTGGGTGGTTTCCAGCGTTGCCGGCAGAAGATGTACCTTCTTTCCCTCCGGCACCGGCACGATCTGCAGCTTCGGATCCGCCGGCCCGATCGGTGGCACCGCTTGGGTGGGCGGTGCGGCTGGCGCCGGCTGCTGCTGCGCGCGGACGGCGGTTGCGGTGGTGAGCCAAGCTCCACCGCCGATCACGCCAGCGGCGGCAAACGCAATCAACCCTCGTCGCTTCATGGTCAGTCCCTCTGTCGGGTTCGGGAATATCTGCAGCAAATAAACAGCAAATAGCATGCCATTTCCGGTCGCGCTTGCGCCGCCGAACCACAGGGCTGGGCTCCCGGCTTACGGTCGGCTTAATTCAGAGCAGCCAGTAGAGGACTACCAAACATTTACGTGCAACAGCAATCCTTGCGACCGTTTGCCACGAAGACGATCGCCACTATCGGGCGGCCTCTGCGTCAGCGCCCTCGCTACCTCTCTGCAAACGGGAGCGGTTCGCCTTCCGGCGGCGACATGCGAAAGACGTTGAGGATCATCGATATCAGCACGTAATAGCCGAGGATGCCGACGAACTCGACGGTCGCGGCCTCGCCGAGAAGGTCACGCACGCGCGCATAGGTCTTATCGCTGACGCGCCGCGTCTTGTAGAGCTCCTGGACGAAATCGTAGATCGCGCGCTCGTCCTTTGGGGCCGATTTCGGGACGCGTCCCTTGTGCAGGTCGCGGATCGTCTCGGCCTTGACGCCCGCGCGCTCGGCCTGCGGCACGTGGGCGAACCACTCGTATTGCGCGCGCCACAGCTTTGCCGTCGCCAAGATGGCGAATTCGGAGAGCCGCGGCGCCACCGCCGTCTTGAAGCGGCAATGGCCGCCGAGTTGCTGCGCGAGCTCGCCGAAGGCCGGAGCGTGCAGGAACACGGCGAACGGCCCGCGGATGGTCGTGCTGCCGCCGCGTGGGCCGGAGCGGATCGAGTCGAGCAGCGCACGCTGGGCGGGCGTCAGCTTGTCTTCGGCGAGAATGGAGACGCGGGGGGGCGGCGTCTTCTTGGCGGGCTTTCTGGCAGGCTTCTTGGCAGGCATTGGGCCTCCTCACATGCGCCCTCGCTCGGGGTCTGGCGCGCTGGGGTTACTTGAACAGCAGCGACTTGATGATGATCGGTACCACGTTGGTGAGTTCGATGACGCTCCCGATGTCGACGTAATCGAATTCCTTGAGCTGTACGCCGTCAATCGCAATGACCTCGGCCGCGGGCGCGATCTCGTGGCGGATGACGCGGCCGAGGCTCTTGCCGACGTCCCCGTCGATCAAGAGTACCAGCGGCATGTCCTCTTGCAGCGTCCGCGGCAGCGCGGCGCAAATGCCGGCCGCGACCGCATGCAAGCGCCCATGCGAGGGATCGCCGCGCCACGGGAACGCAAGCGCGATCGGGCTTTCCCCTTCCTCGAAGTCGGCGCGCGTGAGCGCGCCGCGCACGGCGGTAGCGACGGCATCGGGAGTGATGTCGCCGTCGGCCGCGAAGTTGCACGACAGCACCGGCAGGTTTTGCAGCGGCAGCTTGTCGGGATCGGCGATCAGGATGGTGTTGCCGCTGATCTGAACCGAAAATTGCGCGGCGCCGATGACGGTCGCGCGAATGCCTTGGCCCGGGTCCCAGACCGGAGCGAGGTCGCGCCGATGCGCCAGGAGATGGCGCAGCTCCTCGGCGAGGTCGGAGCCGAGATCGCCGAAGCGCCGTCTTTCCCGCTTATAGAGATATTCCGCGACCCCGCCGGAAAAGGTGATGGCATCGATGCTCCTGTTGGCGAGCTCGGCCCGCCAGGGTTCGGTCACGAGCAGCGCCCGGGCAAGCTCACCCGGTTGGCGCAGATCGATCAGTCCCATGACCATGCGGGCCATGCGCGCGGCGACGCGTTGGCGGTCGCCCGGCGCGAACGGCGCACCGAGCGCGAGCTCGATGCCGAGAGCCCGGGCAATCTGCTCGGCCGGCTCTTCGATGCGCGTGAGGCCGCCGCCGTCGCCTTCGACGATCAGCCGGCCGCCCACCGCAACGGCGCACGTGGCCAGGATGTGGCCGTTCTCGATCAGCGCGAATTTGGTCGTACCGCCGCCGATGTCGACATTGAGCAGCGTCGCGTTGTGACCGCGCGAGAGCGCGACGGCGCCCGATCCATGGGCGGCCATTTGGCATTCCATGTGGTGGCCGGCCGAGGCGCAGACGAACTTGCCGGCTTCCTCGGAGAAGAGATCCGCGATGGCGCGTGCGTTGCGGCGCTTGAGCGCCTCGCCGGTCAGAATGACGGCGCCGCTGTCGACCTTCTCGCGTTCGATGCCGGCATAGGCGTAGCAGCCGCCGATGAAGCCGGCGAGATCGTCGACATCGATGGTGTAGTCGCCCCGGTAGGGCGTCAGCAAAATCGGCGATTGCCAGAGGATTTTTCGGTCGACGACGACGAAGCGACTCGACAGCGCCGTCGAGAGCCGCTGCAAGTGCACGCGCGCGAACATCAGATGCGAGGTCGACGACCCGATATCGATTCCGACCGTCGTCAGCTCGACGTTGTCGGCGGCCCAGGCGACCTCGTTGACCGCGACATCGTCGGGGCTGACATGAAGATGCTCGAATTCGAGATCGTGCATCGGCAAACTATGATTCTGGCGCGGGTTTTGGATTTGAAGTTCCTGAGCGAGCTTGCGGCTGCAATGGCAGGACCTTCAGATCCACCGCACTATGCCGGAGCCTTGGCGTAGGGCCGCTCGTCCACGAACTTGGCCATGCCCGACGTCACGCCGTGCTTGCCGAGCTCCTCGAGATAAATTCCATGGATGCGTGGATCCTGGTGCTCGTATTCGATCTGGCAGCCGCCGTCCTTGACGCTCACGTCCATCCCCAAGAACACGTGGCGCTTGTCGGTGGTGAACGGGTAGCGCAGGCTGCCGAAGGCGACGGCGAGGTAGCGCGCAGGATCGGCTGCCGTATTGAAGTGTTGGTGGAACATCTGGTCCGGCGGCGCGAACACCCAGCCATGCTTCCAATCGATGCGCACGAAGTCCTTTGCGCCCTCGTACCACAGCAGCGAGAAACCGTGGCCGGTGACGGCGAAGACGTGAAAGTCGGGACCGTGGCGGTGCGCCTTCTTGTAGGTGCCGACCGGCATCTGCGAGGTGTGCGCGTGCATGGTGCCGTCGGCGAGGATGAACATCATGTTCGATCCGCCGGCGCCGCGCTGCTCCCAGGTCTTGAGCTCGAAGCCGGCGAGATCGGGGACGAAGTTGGTCTCCCACATGTTGCGGCCCGGGCGCACCGGTATGAACTCGCCTTCGCCGCTGAAATATTTCGCCGCCCCCTGGCGTTCGGGAAAGTCGTAGCCGTTGTCGAACACGAAGGCTTCGTTGTGGAAGAGGTTGAGTATGAGCGCGAGATTGTTGGTCGAGGCGAGCCGCGCGCGCTCGCGACCGCTCGAATTGAAGTGCTGATAGCGGGTGTTGAGCGGCAGCGCGAATAGACTCTTGGGGCCCCATTCGAAGCTGTGCTTGCGTCCGTCGCTGGTTTCGATGGTGGTGTTGCCGTGTCCGGACAGCACGTACACGACCTCTTCGAAGAGATGTTTCTGCGGCGCCGACTTCGCTCCGGGCGCAAGCTCGAGCACGAAGATCGAGACGAAATCGCCGCGTCCCTTGAGGTGCACGAGGGCGCCGTCGATCCCGAAGCGCCGCCACGGCGCGGTCGGGACCTTGAGCAGGTCGACGCCGAAATCCTCGATGACCGGCACGCCTTCGTTTGCCGCCCACGCGGCGTAGGGGTCGAGCAGCATCTTGGGGTGGGGGATGTCCGCGATCGGCTTGTTCATGGCTTACCTCGACAATCGGGTCGCATACGTGTCATACTTAGCCCTCTAAGTATGCTAGCAATTTCCGGCTGGCCTGTCGAGTTGCTGGTTGGGCTTGGGAGATTGGGAACAATGGTTGCGAGCCGTTCGCGCAGCGCCGGCGAGGCGGTGACCCGGCAGATGCTGCGGCATTGGCAGGAGGCCGTGCCCAACGATCGACTCGCGCATCTCGTCAAGCACGCGGCGCGAGGCCTTGCCCGGGCGCTGCAGATGCGGCTCACCGAACACTCGGTCTCGTATGGCCACTGGAGCTTTTTGCGCATCTTGTGGGAGACCGAGGGTCTTACGCAACGGCAGCTGAGCGATGAGGCGGGGGTCATGGAGCCGACCACGTTCTCGGCGCTCAACGCCATGGAAAAACTGGGATACGTCGTGCGCCGGCCGAGCCCGACGAGCCGCAAGGAAGTCCATGTCTATCTGACCCCCAAGGGACGCGCGCTCAAGGCCAAGCTCGTTCCCTTGGCCGAAGAGGTCAACGAGGTCGCCTTGCGCCACGTCGACCCTGGCGACATTGCGGCGACGCGACGGACGCTGCTGGCGCTCATTGCAAATCTGGCGGCGGACGAGGCCCAATCGCTCACGCTGCGCCGGCGGATCCCGTCGACGCGGGAATTGTCGCGGCTGCTCAACGGCTACCGCCCGCGTGCTCGGAAATCTTCGCTGCGGCGCCGCGGGCGCACGAAAAAGAGAACGCTTTGGGCAAGGCGCGGCACGGTGAGCGCGTAGCCAATCGGGGTTTTCGTCCCTCGAGCGCGCGTGCTAAGGCTCAAGCCTTGCTCAAGAGCACCGGGGACGAGCAACAAATGGCCAAGTTGCAGCTTTCGTTCGCGTGCGGGCTCTACGACCGCATGCAGCCGCTTTACACCGGCGAGGTCAAGGCCGAAGGCATCGACCTCAATTTCATCGCCATCGACCAGCCGCGACCGATCTTCGACCGGATGGCGGGCGGCGAGGAATTCGATGTCGCCGAGTTTTCGAGCTCGGAATTCGTGCAGCGCTTTGCCAGCAAGCAGTGCCCGTTCGTCGCCATTCCGGTGTTTCCGTCGCGGGCGTTTCGCCACGGCTTCATCGCCGTTCACCGCAAGGCCGGCATCAAGACGCCCAAGGACCTCGAGGGCAAGCGCGTGGGCGTGCCTTTGTTCACCATGACCGCGGCCATCTACATCAATGGGCTGCTGCAGCACGAATACGGCGTCGATCTCAGGAAGATCCATTGGGTTCAAGGGGCGATGAACACCGGCGGCGCGCACGGCAGTCCGACCGTGCTGCCGCTGCTCAAGCCCATGCCGATCGAGCAAAACACCTCGAACAAATCGATGAGCGACCTGATCGAGGAGCGCGTCGTCGACGCGACGCTGGGCACGAGCCTGCCCGAGGCGATCCGCTGCAACCCGGACATCGTGCGCCTCTTCCCCAATTACGTGGAGTTGGAAAAGGCGTTTTACAAGCGCACGAAGATCTACCCGATCATGCATCTCGTCGCCATCCGCAAACAGCTCTACGAGAGATATCCCTTCATCGCCACCAGCCTTTACGATGCGTTTTGCCAATCCAAGAAGATCGCGCTCGAGAAAATGTTCAATCTGCGCGCGCTTCGCTACATGACGCCGTTCCTCATGCGCGATATCGACGAAATTTACGAGCTGTTCGACGGCGACCCGTGGCCGTACGGGGTTGAGCCCAACCGTCCCACGCTCGAAGCCTTCGTCACCTATCTCACCGATCAGTCGTTGATCGCGGCGCCCGTTCCGGTGGATGATCTCTTCGTTCCAACCTACTAGGCAACCGGTCCTCATCCTTTTCGAAAAGCACGTCACCTCGGGTCAGCCAGCCATGAGCAATCTCGACACCATCATTCAAGACCTCGTCATCGCCAATCGCATCCTGGCGCGAGAGGAGGTGGTGGACGCATACGGCCATGTCAGCATTCGCCATCCCGACAATCCGAAACATTTTTTTCTCGCCCGCTCGCTCGCACCCGAACTGGTCGAGCCTCACGACATCGTGGAATTGGGCCTCGACGGACAGCCGGCGCGCGACGAAAAGCGCTCGCTCTATCTCGAACGGTTCATCCACGCCGCCATCTACGAAGCGCGACCAGATATCCATTCGGTCGTGCACGCCCACGCGGAGGACATTTTGCCGTTCGGGATCGCGCAGGCGACGCCGCTTCGCCCTGTGATCCATTCCGGCAGCTTCATCGGCGCCAACGTCCCGGTGTGGGACATCGCCGACAAATTCGGCGACACCAACCTGCTCGTCACCAACATGGAGCAGGGGCGCGATCTGGCGAAATGCCTCGCCGACAACAATGTCGCATTGATGCGCGGTCACGGCTTTGCTTCGGCGGGGCGCTCGCTCATCGAGGTGGTGCGGATGTCGGTCTATCTGCCGCGCAACGCGCGCGCGCTCCTGCACGCCAAGCAATTGGGGGGTGAGATCAAATATCTGCGGCAAGGCGAGATCGATGCCCGCAACCGCGGCTATAGCCCCTATTCGACGGAAACCTGGCGGGCCTGGGAATACTGGGCGAACAAGGCTGGCTGCGGTCACATGCTCAGCAAGCCCGATCACGCGCAGGCCCATAAGAAGTCGTGAGCGGTCTCGCCACGCGGGAAGAAGGCCGATTTCGCCGGCGCTGCGTCCGAGCTACGCTCGTGCGACGAAGGTCCTTTTGACCCTTCGAGGTGCAAGGGGAGCGCGCATGCCGCCACCGGCATCAACTTTTCGCGTCCAAGGGAGCGAGTCATGAGTTCGGCGCCAGAGAATCTCGAGAGCTATCTGTCCGGTCGTTGGCTGCGCGGGGAGGGGATCGAGACCAGGCTGGTCGATCCGGTCAAAGGCGACGAGCTGGCGACGGTTTCGGCAAAAGGCCTCGATCTCAAAGGCGCGCTCGAATTCGCCCGCGGCGAAGGCCAGCGCGGGCTGCGAAGCTTGAGCTACGCCGAGCGCGGCAAGCTCGTCGGCGCCGTCGCCGACGTGCTGGTCGCCAACCGCGCGCGCTATGAAGATATGGCCATCGCCAATTCCGGCAACACCAAGGTGGACGCGGCGATCGACATCGACGGCGGCATCGGCACGCTGAAATATTACGCCCGACTCGGCGGCGGGCTGGGCGATGCGCGCATGCTGCTCGACGAGAAGGCGGTGCGGCTCGCCAAGGCCGAGAACTATCAGGCCATCCACCTGATGGCGCCGCGCCGCGGCGTCGCCGTCCACATCAACGCCTTCAATTTCCCGAGTTGGGGGCTGTGGGAGAAGGCGGCGGTATCGCTCATCGCCGGCGTGCCGGTCCTCGCCAAGCCCGCCTCCGCGACCGCGCTGCTCGCGCACGCCATGGTGAAGGACGTGATCGCCGCCAAGGTGCTGCCCGATGGCGCGCTGAGCCTCCTCTGCGGCAGCGCCGGCGAGCTCCTCGCGGCGCTCACCGGCGACGACGTCATCGCCTTTACCGGCTCGGCCGACACCGCCGCTCGCGTGCGCGGCCATCCCAACGTGGTGGCAAGGAGCGTGCCGGTGAACATCGAGGCCGACAGCATCAACGCGGCGCTGCTTGCGCCGGAGTCCTCGCCCGGCAGCGCGGCCTTCGATGCCTTCCTACGCGAAGTCGTGCGCGAGATGACGGTGAAGGCCGGACAGAAATGCACCGCGATCCGCCGCATCTTCGTGCCCGCGGGGAAAGCCGATGCGGTCGCAGATGCGCTCGCGGAAAAACTCAAGGGCACCAAGATCGGCGATCCGCGGCAGGCGGACACCCGCATGGGGCCGCTGGTGACGCGTTGCCAGCAGGCGGCGGCGTTCGACGGCATCCGGCGCTTGGCGACCGAGGCTGCGATCGTCTGCGGCGGCACCGATGCTCCGACACTCGACGGCATCGACAAGAACAGATCGGCATTCGTTGCGCCGACCTTGCTCAAGCTCAAGGACGCGGGCAGCGCGCAGGCGGTGCACGAGGTCGAGGTGTTCGGCCCGGCCGCGACCATCGTGCCTTATCGCGATGAACAGGATGCCGCCGGGCTGATTGCGCGCGGAGGAGGCTCGCTGGTTGCTTCGGTCTACGGCGATGACAAGGACTTTCTTCTCCGCATCGTGAGCGAGATCGCGCCGAGCCATGGTCGCATTCTCGCCGTCGATCCCGCGATCGCCACCGCCCATACCGGGCACGGCATCGTCATGCCGCAATGCAATCACGGCGGACCGGGTCGCGCCGGAGCGGGTGAGGAGCTGGGCGGCTTTCACGGGTTGCGCTTTTATCACCAGCGCCTGGCGGTGCAGGGATCGAGCGATCTCATCGCGAGCCTGCAGGCGAAGGCCGCAAGCGTGCATTGAACGCCGCTCTCGGCGCCTCTCGAAGCGCGCGCATAAATCCTCTAACCTTTCGCCGATCAGCGGTTGGGTGGTCCGGTGTCGTCATCGCAAGAAAGAACGGCGCGCAGCTTCGTCGAGCGCCACGGCTTGTGGAGCGACGAGCAATTCGAGGCGGCGGCCCGCGCTGATAAATGGATCGAGGAACAGGGGCTCGAGGTCGTCCGCCTGTCGTTTCCCGACCAGCACGGAATTCTGCGCGGAAAAACCGTGGTGGCGAGCGAGGCCGCGGCCGCGATGCGCAACGGCTGCTCGATCACCACCACGCTGCTTGCCAAGGACACCGCGCACAAAACGGTGTTTCCGGTTTTCACCCCCGGCGGCGGGTTCGGCATGGCGGAGATGGAGGGCGGCGGCGACTTCCTCATGATCGCGGATCCCTTGACCTTCCGCGTGCTGCCGTGGGCGCAGCGGACCGGCTGGGTGCTGTGCGACATCTATTTCGCCAACGGCCAGCCGGTGCCGTTCTCGACCCGGCATCTTTATCGCCGCGTCCTGCAACGGCTTGCCGAGGCTGGCTTCGACTACGTCGCCGGGCTCGAAGTCGAGTTCCATATCTTCAAGCTCGATAATCCGCGCCTGGCACCCTCGGATGCCACTTGGCCGGGCGAGGCGCCGCAGGTGAGCCTGCTGTCCCAGGGCTACCAGTATTTGACCGAAACGCGCTTCGATCAGATCGAGCCCGTTCTCGAAACGCTGCGCCGAGATATGGTCGCGCTCGGCTTGCCTTTGCGCTCGGTCGAGGTCGAGCTCGGTCCGAGCCAGTGCGAGTTTACGTTCCAGCCGCAGGTCGGACTTTCACCCGCCGACACCATGATGCTGTTCCGCAGCGCGGTGAAACAGATCTGCCGCCGGCAAGGCTGCCACGCCACGTTCATGACCCGGCCGAAGCTCGAAAATGTGATGTCGAGCGGCTGGCACCTGCATCAATCGTTGCGCGACCGGCGCTCCAGCGCCAACGTTTTCACGTCGAACGACGCCGCCGCGCTTTCGCACGTCGGGCGCAACTTCTTGGCCGGTTTGCTCGTCCATGCGTGCGCCGCAGCCGCCTTCACCACCCCGACGATCAACGGCTATAAACGCTACCGCAGCTATTCGCTTGCGCCGGACCGGGTGATTTGGGGGCGTGACAATCGCGGCGCGATGATCCGCGTGCTCGGCGGCCCCGGCGACCCGGCCACCCGGCTCGAGAATCGGGTCGGCGAGCCGGCCGCCAATCCCTACCTCTACATGGCCTCGCAAATCGTGACCGGCCTCGACGGCATGGAGCGGATGCTCGATCCCGGTCCGTCGGCGGACACGCCTTACGAAGTTGCGGCGCCGCATTTGCCGAAAAGCCTCGAGCAGGCGCTCGCGGCGCTGCGCGAGGATGCCTGCCTCGCCGCCGGCTTCGGCAAAAACTTCATCGACTACTATCTGCGCATCAAGGAGACCGAGATTGCCCGCTACCAGTCGGAGGTCACCGAATGGGAACAGCGGGAATATTTCGAGCTGTTTTAGCGTAAAGCGAGAGGTGTGACGGGCGGGTAGGGCGAATCTAGTAGAGAGCCTCCGGCGGCCCGCAGCCACGGAGGACGTCCCACGACATCGACAGATCAATCTTTACGACGAGTAATCGTCCGCGGCATGTCCTTTCGACACACTGCAACGCCGTTGCGGGTGATTCGCCAGTCGACAAAAGGCATCCCCTTGCGATCTAAAGCTTGAAGCCGCCGGTAGAGGGCCGGCGAACAAGGACGCGTGGCTCGCAACAGGGGGAAATTAATGGCATCGTTTGGAGCAGGACTCCAGAGGTGCAGCCGTGCTCATAGCTTATCGACGCCTCGTCATAACCGGCCCATCAGGCGACACAGAAGTATCAGTTCGTCTGTTCCAGCCAGAGAACGATGACGGCATGTGGGTCTGCCGATACGAGATCGACTGGCCAAGCCAGAAAAGGTCGCATTTTGCGGGCGGCATCGATTCGTTTCAGGCGCTGATTCTCGCATTGCAGATGATCGGTGCCGAGATATACGCGAGTGCGTATCATAAGGCTGGTTCGCTGAAGTGGTTCGAACGATATCGAGGCTATGGCTTTCCTGTCGGCTGTAATCTGCGCGACTTGCTTATCGGCGACGACGCGAACCTGTGAATCCGGCATGCCGGTCAAACGCCTATCGTTCACGGGCGTCTTCCTTTCCCGTTTATGAGACTCAGGTTGTACGCGCACGATCTTGTCGAAGCGACCGCTGCCCGCTATGTTCAAACGACCGTTTTAATTCTCGGAATCGGCATGCCGCGACCAGCAAAAGTGACGCGAGTCTCGAAGGCCACGCGGGAGAAGATCATCAAAGCGGCCTCCCACGCCTTTGCACGCAACGGCTACGAGGGCGCCAGCATTCGAGCCATCGTCGCCGAGGCGGACGTCAACCAGGCCGCGATCAATTACCATTTCGGCAGCAAGGAGGGGCTTTATCGCGCGGTTCTGCAAGCGGCATTGCGCGCGCTGATGAAGGATGACGAGGCGCCGCAGAACAACCTCCCACGCGAAACGGCATTGCGGCGATTTGTGCGCCGACAACTGCGTCCGATGACCGCGCGCGACGAGCTCAGCGAATATGTGCGCATCTTCAACTGGGAAACGCTCAAGCCCAGCCCGGTCTTTCGCAAATTCATGGCCCGGGAGGTGGCGCCGTTCTTTGCCGTTGCGACCGAGTTGGCTCGTCGATTCCTACCGAGCAGGGCCACGGACCAGCAGGCGGTCGTCGGTGCGCTGTGGCTGTTTGGGCAGTGCAGCATTTTCGTTCGCAACGCCGACCAGCTTGCCAACCCTCCGCTCCGCCTCAAGATCGACGAACGCTTCGTGGACGGGCTTGCCGATACGATCGCAACCTGGGCCGCGGAGGGGCTCGGCCGATTGCCAACGCGGACGCGGTCCTAGGACGCATTCGGTAAAGCGCCGCCGAGCGCAAATCCTTCAGCGACCACGTTTTCCGCCGCGCCCAGTCAGCGTTCGGTCGCGCCAGGGCGTTACTTTTCCCCTGCTTTGTCACGCTTGCCTTTCCTTTTCGCCCTGAAGTTGTCTCAAACGCATGTTTGAAAATCAGTCAATCGTTTGAAATCGGAGGGGATCGTGCGAATAAGATTTACTTTTCTGTCCAGGTTCGCTGTCAAATTTGTCGAGGTCGCGGGGGCGGGGCTCGCGAGCGCGGCCTGCGCTTATGTCTTCGGCCAGATCGAAAGGCCGCAGCCTCCCGCAGCCCCGGTGGTGCAGATAGCGCCGGTGAGTGAGCGCGCGCGGATGGCGCGGGACGATCGCCCGCTCCTTGGCGAAACTGCGCGCAAGGAGACCGACAGCCAGCCGGAAAGCGCGGCCAGCCAGCCGGAAAGCGCGGCGGCCACGCCAACGACCGTCTCGACGCCGAAGCTTGCGAAGCTGACCCAGCCCGCATCACCGCGTCGCAATCAGAAGTCTGAGCAGGTCCCGCTCGTAGAGACCAAGGCGCGCTCGGGCGAGCCGCTCGCGATTTCGCCCTCCAGCGCCGCATCCAATGCTGCGCCCAAGGCATCGGGGCAAAGCGTCCGAGCGCCAGCCGGTTACGAGGGGTCCGCGGCATCCAATGGCGGCGAGGAGGATGGGCCACTGCTCGGGCGGCTCAAACAAATCCCGTCCTGGTTCTTGCCCGAAAACGACAGGATTTTTGGCGAGCTTCCGCGGCCGCCAATGCCGGTGGGTGAATTCTTGCAGAGTTCGATGTAGGCGGCGCTCGGTCGAGACGGACCGGGCGGGGAAATCGTCCGTGTCGTTCCGGCTTTGCGGCTAGCACGGCCGACGCTCATTTTTTGCGCGCGGTCAGCACGGTTGTTTGATCATTGTGGGTTGGACTCACCGTCTTAAAAGGGCTGCTTCGCGCTCCCCGATATCCCGCCTGCACCAGGCAACCGTTGCCATGCCTCATGTTTGAGCGGCGCTCTTGAGCTCGGGGCATTTTCGTTCCCCCCTTCGCTCCCGTTTCGCCGGCCTATGGCCCGAGTTCCGCCTCAGTTGCGTCCATCAATGACGTCGGGGAGTATCGACACACAGCAACGCGCATTGCAGGAGAGGACATACGAAAAGGGCGCGGTGACTGGGGGCATGCCGTGACTCGCTTTCGAGGATCAAAATTTGCCACTACGCTGCAACCCCGCGGCGCGGCGAAATACGCCTTCGAGTTGGCGATCATCGGCGGCTGCTATTTCGTTCTGGCGAAAGCCGGCCTGACGCTGGCTTCGATCTACTCGAGTGCTATCCCCATCTGGCCGGCCGCCGGCTTTGCCTTGGCCGCCGTGCTGTTGCGGGGGTTGCGCGTTTGGCCGGCAATTTTTGCCGCGGCATTTTTCGTCGGTGCGCCGACCGATATCGCCGATGCGAACGTTGCCGACTCGATCTTGCCGTCTCTGGGCGCAGCCGCGGGCGCCACGCTTGAGGCGATCGTTGGCGGCTATCTGATCAACGCCTGGTCGCAGGGCCGCAGAACCTTCGATACCGCGGCCGCAGTCGCGAAATTCGCCTTGGTCGGTCTGGGGCCCAGCACGATGATCGGCGCGCTCGTCGGCGCCGGCAGTCTCTATCTCGCCGGAGCCGTCGATTGGGGGAACTTCATCGCCATCGGGGTCACCTGGTGGCTTCGTGACGCGGCGGGCGCGCTGGTGATCACGCCGGTCGTGGTGCTGTGGGCGATCACCGATTTCCGCGCCTTCAACTTCGACAAGGTCTTGGCCTTGGGCGCCACCATCGTCACCGCAAGTGCGGTGGGCCTCATCGCCTTCAGTCCGCTCATCGAGCAGAGCGTGACCAGGAGCGCGTTGGCGTTCCTGGCGGCGCTGCCGCTGTTGTGGGCCGCGCTGCGGTGCGGAGAGCGCGACACCGCGACCGCCGTGCTCATTCTGTCGTGCTTTGCCGCCTGGGGGACGTTGGCGGGTGGCGGGCCATTCGCCAGCGCGTCCGTCGATGATGCGTTCGTGCTGCTGATCGCCTTCATGCTGAGCATTTCGGTTGCGAGCCTCGCTTTGAGTGCGCATGTCGCGGCGCGAAAACGCGTCGAATCCAAGTTACGCCAGCAGGAACATGTTCTCCGCGCGATGTTCAGCCAGTCCGGCATGGGCATCGCCCAAATCGACGCCGCGGGGCGTTTCATCCTGGTGAACAATGGCTTTTGTGGCATCGTTCGGCGTCCGGCGCCGCAACTGCTGCAGATGCGAATCGAAGATCTGACCGAGCCCGAGGACTTGCCCTACCTGCGCAACCTCATCCGCCAAGCGGCCCACACCGGAGAGGGATTCGTCATCGAGACGAGAAACGTGTTGCCCGATGGTTCGCGCTTGTGGGTCCGCAACAACGTGTCGGCTATCACGGATCGCGGCGGCGCCGTACGTCACCTCATGGTGGTCGCGGAGGACGTGAGCGACCGTCGCCGCGCCGAAGAGGATTTGCAGCGCGCGCATGACGAGTTGGAGGAAACGGTCGAGGAACGCACGGCGACCCTCAAGCAGGCGACCACGGTCCTTCATGGCGAGATCGAGCAGCGCAAGCGCGTCGAAGCGGCGCTCAAGCACGACATCGCCGAGCGCCGCAAGGCGCAAGAGGCGCTGATGGAGAGCGAATGGCGCTTCCGCACCGTCATCCAAGGCGTCACCGATTACGCGATTTTCATGCTCGACCGCGGCGGTCACATCACCAACTGGAACATGGGGGCGCAGCGCATTCACCAATACACCGCGGCGGAAAGCGTCGGGCAGCATTTCAGCCGGTTCTACTCCGAGGAGGAGCAACACCGTGGCGAGCCCGCGCGGGCGCTCCATGTGGCCGCCTACGAGGGCAAATGCGCCGTCGAAGGCTGGCGCGTACGGCGCGACAAGAGTCTGTTCTGGGCGAGCGCCGTCATCGAGGCGGTTCGCGACGAGGCGGGCACCCTCGTCGGGTTCGTCAATATTACACGCGACATTACCGAGCGACGCGAGTCGCAAGCATCGCTCGAGCGGGCGCAGGAGCAGCTCGCGCAGTCTCAGAAGATGGAAGCACTCGGCCAATTGACGGGCAGCATTGCGCACGATTTCAACAATCTGTTGATGATCGTCAGCGGTCACGCGCAGCTTCTGCGCCGCCGACTGACCGATCCCAAGCATCTGCAGGCGATCGACGCGGTGCATTCGGCCGCCAATCGCGGCGAGAGCTTGACGCGTCAGCTCCTGGCGTTCTCGCGACGCCAGCCGCTCAACCCCGTCGTCACCGACCTCAAGGAACGCATCGACGCCGTGCATGAAATGCTGGTTGGCTCGCTCCGCGGAAACGTTCAGCTCAAGTGCGACATACCGGCCGATGTTTGGGCGGTCGAGGTCGACATCGCGGAGCTCGAACTGGCGCTCGTCAACGTCGCGGTCAATGCGCGCGACGCCATGCCCGGCGGCGGCTCGATCACGCTGTCGGCGCGAAACGTGAGCGTTAAGAAAAGCGACGCGGTGGATCAGCTTGAGGGAGACTTCGTCGCCCTTGCGATGACAGACACCGGCGTCGGCATCGCGCCCGACGTCCTGCCGCGGATTTTCGAGCCGTTCTTCACGACCAAAGCGCTCGGGAAAGGCACCGGTCTCGGATTGGCGCAGGTCTACGGCTTTTCCCATCAATCGGGCGGCACCGTTGTTGCGACCAGCACGGTCGGCAGCGGCACAACCATCACCATCTATCTGCCGCGCAGGCAGGCGACGCCGGTCGAGAGCGTGCAGGCACCGCCAACTCAACCCATCGTGCCCGGCCAAGGCACCATTCTGGTGGTCGAGGACAACGCGGAGGTCGCCGACATCACCGCTTCTCTCGTCGAGCAGCTCGGGTATCAGACCCTGCGCGCGGAAAACGCCACCGACGCGCTGAACCGGCTGCGGCGCGGCGACAAGGTCGATCTCGTTCTCAGCGACGTCGTCATGCCCGGCGGCATGAACGGCATCGCGCTGGCGCAGGAGATCGGCAACCACTATCCGCGCATCCCCGTTGTTCTCACCAGCGGCTACAACGACGTGGTGCAAACGGCGCAAAACCGGTTCGCGATTTTGCGCAAGCCGTTCCAGCTATCGGCTCTGGATAAGTCCATCCGTGAAGCTCTCGAACGCGGCGCAACGCGGGATGACGGCGAGCGCGTGCTGCAGTTCGCGCGTTGGCGCGGCCAGACCGGGCGGGAATGAATGCGGCGAGCCCGCTCGCATCGACGCGGGTAACCACAATCATGGGAGTGAGCCAAGTTTTCGGCTGCCCGCGCTCCAATTGCGGCGAGCATCGGGAACCGAGGGTCGTTATCGTGCTACGCGAACAGTAAAACGGCCCCGCATGTGGCGAGCACAGCAACCCAAATCAAGTCGAGGTTGATCCATCCCCGTCGCAGAAAATCGACCCCGGTCCAGTGGTAAACGATGAGGGAAACCGCTGCGATGGTTGCGAGCATTGCAGCGGAATGAACGCCGAGCGCAGCGAGCGCGAGGGGAGTGCCGGCGCTGGCCTCGGCTGCCGCGCCTGCGGCAGCGCAAATCGGCTGCAACGCCGGGATCAGCATCAAGCCGGCGCCGTGCCCGCTCGCCATCAGGAAGGACCACAGGACGAGACCCAGCAGGCCGGTCTGCATCCCGACCCGCACTCGCCCCCGATGGCCATAGAGCGCATGCCAGGCGGCCCAGGCGATGAGCACGATCGCCGCCAGACGAATCAGCATGGCGTGGTCGATGACGAGTCCGAGTGCAACTACGGCAAGTAGCACTGCGGCAACGGCGCCCGCATGCCCAACCGCGATCGGAACGAGCGACAGCAGCACGATCCGCTGGCTTCCGCGCTGTAAGCCGAGCGCGACCGCGAACAGCCAGCCCATTGCCGGGTTGAGCCCGTGAAACAGACCAAGGCCCGCGAGCGCCAACCACGGCCAGAACTCGCTGGGGAATACGCTCATGCGGTCCTCGCGGCGCGGGCGCGGCTTCCCTGCGCTGATTTGGTTACGTCACGGATAGCAATAGGAATCCGACGAGCAGTCGCCCCCTTGCAGCCGCACCTGGTGCGGTCGGTGCCCTTTCGGCCAATCGATGAAAAACTTGGGATCGAACGCGATACCTCCCCCGGCCCCGGCGTCGAGCTTGACCATCCAGCCGTCGATCCCTTCGGGGTAGAACTGCGGGTCGATCGCGCCGTATAGCGAGTTGGTGAAATAAACGCGCCGGCCGTCGCGGCTGACCTCCACCATCTGCGGCCCGCCGTTGAGCTTGCCGTTCTTCGCGCCCGGGTGCGTCGCGCGCGACACGATCCCTCCAATGCGCACCTTTCCGGTGAGCTTCGGGTTGAATGGATCCGACACGTCGTATTGCTGCAGATCGCCGGTCCCCCAGCACGCAACGTAGAGGAAGCGGTCGTCCATCGACAGATCTATGTCGGTTACGAGCGGCGGAACCGCTTTGAAGCCCTTGAGCACCGGCGGCAGGTCGTCGGGATTTGCCGGCTCGGCCGGAATCGAGATGATTTTCTTCACTGCCCACCGGTTGCCATCGCGATACCAGGTCCAGATCGAGGAGGACAGATCCTTCAGGCTGATGACGCAATTGACGAAGCCATGGGCTTTGGTCGGATCGTGCGCGGGCCTGAGTTCGAACACGAGCTGGTGTTCTTCGCCGAAATCGATCTCTTGCAGGTGCGTGCGCTTGGTGAAATCCCAGAAATGCAGGCGCCTGCCGTATTTGCTGCCGAGCAGAACTTCCGGAACGAGGCCGTTCTCGAACGTGTCGGGAGTACCCCACTCGCTGGTGACCATGGTGTCGTAGCCGAGGTGCCACCAAACGTCATAACCGAGCTGTTGCGGTCCGCGGTCGACCTCCCAGCGGCCGAGGGGCTCGAAACTCTCGTGATCCATGACGAATACGCCGCCGGGCGCCTTGCCGTCCTTGTTTCCGAGGGCCGCGACATAGATGCCGCCAGGTCCGCAGTGGACGGTATGCGGCCGGGTATAGCCGGTCTTGTCCGCAAGCTCTGCCGGCTCGATGACCTTGACGATTTTCGGCGCCCGCGGATCGGGCTTGGTGTCGAGAATGTAGACACGCGAGGAGCGCAAACCAGGGACCACGAGGTAGCGTCGCTCCACATGGGGGTGCGGCGCGTTCGGGCACAAACACGACGAGCAGGCGTTCCAACCGAAATGGTGGAACTCGTCGCCCACCTCGGTCGCCGCCACGTTACCGATAATCTTGGAGTACGACGATGATTTCGGATCCACGTCGACGACGGCGATGCGGTCAGGGGATTTTCGGTCGGGATCGAAGGCGGCGACGTAGGCGAGCGTTTCGGGCGGCGCCTTCGCCGCTTGGCGCGGAGAGGGATAAAAACTTGGATCGGGCGTCCAGGTGGGCATATGATTTTCTCCTCTCGAGACCGGCCTGCATCTTCATCTTCTCGCTTGCGTCGCATCGCGCAAGCGAATCCGAGCGCGACTGAATCGCCCACGTGCAGCGTTCCTTTTTTCTCCGAACTCGGAAGCGGTCTGCGAGATAGGCGCGCGTGGGCGCGCCCCGCGCATTCGTGGGCATTGTAGCTCGGCGGCCCCCGTCGCATATATCGAGCCGGAATGGGACGCTTGTACCCGGTCCGTTCTTGTGCGTGATGGCGAATTCTGGCTGCTTTGCGGCAGCAGGCACCGCCACGGCGGTCATGGCACTGGGGCGCACTAAAAGCGGCGTGGGCGGGACATCAAAGCGTCCAAGGAACAGTGATAAAGTTGCCCAGTACGAAGGCCGAGTCGGTCGAAGGATGGCCAGCCAAGCGCGGGAAAAAGCAAGTCGAGGTGCTGCACCGGGCCGGGCGTGTCTTCGCAGCAAGGCGGCCATCGCGGCTGGGCAGATCGGGGGCAAGGCCGTTGACCAATTTCACTTTCTGGGGAAGATTACCGCCGAAATACGCGGGACGCGCTACGCGAACAGAACGAGAGTTGAATGTCGACTAGGGGGCACGTAGTCGCAGTCACCTGTCTTGCGCTGGAGGCACGCATCGCCCTAGGTCCGGGCGTGGCGGTGATCTGCAATCATGCCTCCCAGCTCGTCGCCTCGCTCGAGGCGGCGGCCAAGCGGGGGGCTGCGGGCATCATCAGCTTTGGAATTGCCGGCGGATTGGCGCCCGATCTCAAGGCCGGCGACTGGGTCGTTGGATCCGGCGTCAGGACCGAGCAGGGCCACTTTCCAACCGATCGTGGATGGGCACGCGCACTGCTCGAGGTGCTTCCCAGTGCCGTCCACGCGGAGATCGTGGGGACGGATGCCCCGATCGCGGAGCCCTGGGAAAAACGTCGGCTTCACCTGCGAACGGGTGCCGTCGCCGTCGACACCGAATCACACGTTGCGGCCAGGATCGCCGCCGCGCACCGGATCCCATTTGCCGCCTGCCGCGCGGTCATCGATCCGGCCGACAGCGTGCTTCCGCCGGCGGCAGTGTTCGGATTGCGCGACGACGGCACGGCGGATGTCTTGGCGGTACTACGCTCGGTTGTGCGGCAGCCCAGCCAGCTTCCTGCGCTCACGCGCACCGCGCTCGATGCCCGCATCGCGGCGGCGGCGCTGCGGCGCGGCCGCCGGCTGTTGGGCGCGGGACTGGGCTTTCCGTATTTCAGCGAGCCCGTGCTCGAGGGCCGCATGGCGGTCGAGTTGGGCTGAGCCGTCATCTTTGCAAGAAGAGCTTGGCCTTACCGCGCCGTGACGAGGGCGGCGCGGATCACCTTGTCAACCTTTCGAGTTAAACGCTGATCCGCCCGGCCATTCCTCCGGCGCGCGCATCGCCTATTGCCTCTGCTCGGCATGAATCAATTTTTGCAGGATTTGCTTGTAGCGCACCGGCCCCACGTCGATGGCGAGAATGATCGGATCAACCGCCGTCGCTGCGGCATCGATCATCTCTTGTTGCGCCTCGATCACCGGGGCGTCTTGCTCCTCGAATGCGAATCGGCGGGTGGTCGATATCTTGTCCTGAATCTGCGCGTTCAACCGGTCATCCGCGGTCAAAACATTGAACCGCACCGCGGTGAAAAAATAATGCGTGGTCTTGTCGCTCTCGGGAGTGAGCATATGGATGGCATGGTAACCGGTCCCGCTCTCGGGAACCGCCCCGGGCGCGCAAATTCCCGTCAACAGACGTAAATTGCTGGGTGCCATCCACCGCATGCGGGTGAACTTGTCGACGCGTTCCGGCGTCGACGGCATCAGAATGGCGAATAGCCCCGGCGCCGTCGCATTGCGGGCGTAACGGCCGACGATGACATCGTCGCCGTCCTGCTCGACGGTGATTTCGGATTCGACCGTATCCGAATTGCCGAGAATGCCGTCGTGCAGATAAGAGGTATGGCTCAAGTCGAGCAGATTATCGATGATGAGCTCATAGTTGGCGCGAATGGTGATTCGGTCGCGCTTGGTCGCATGCATCTCGGGGACGTTATCGAGGACGCTGAAGTCCGGCACTTTTGCCAGGTCGGGCGGCTGTTCACCCATCCAAATCCAGATCGCCTTGTGCTTCTCCGTCACCGGATAGCTGCGCACGCGGGCGCGGGGAGGAATATTTCTCGTTCCATGCGGGTTCAGGACGCAAGCGCCGGACGAGTCGAATTCCAACCCATGATACGGACACTGAACGCGATCGCCGCCGACGATCTTGCCCATATGCAGAGGTGCGAATCGGTGCGGACAGCGATCCTGCAATGCGGCGATATGGCCGTCCGATTTTCGGAAAAGGACGATCGGCTCTTTCAGAATCGTGCGGCTGAGCAATTGACCGTCGGCGAGATTATCGGACCAGGCGGCGACATACCACGCGTTGCGCAGGTAGGTCCCGCTGACCATTTTCTTTTTGCTGTCGAGAAGCTCGAGCTCCATTGCGCGCGTCATCGCGGGTCCTCCATGGCTGAGGCCGATTCAGCAGAAGCGCGAACTCCGCAATGGCGCGGGCGGCGTACCTGCGCGAATGCAGCAGATTATCTTTCGGGCCATCGTTGCGGGTCAAGCCGCCGCCTCGGCGCGGCGAATGGGCGCAAAGCCGCTCGCCGCGCCTTGCGCGTGCTGGCGGGTCGCGAACGCTCGATTTACATCGGCGGGAACCAAACCGCTCGCCGTGCGATAACCTTGTGGCGTTCCCCGAAGGCCCCACTGCCCCCCAAGAGCCAACGGGAGCGCTAAGGCTCCGGTGAAAACCTCGCCGGGGCCTTCCCTATACACGACCCCCAACGCTGTGGCGCTGGCCGTCGAAGCCTGGGCGCACGCTGCGCTCTCGACAGGCGCGATAGATCCTACGGTTTCACGCGATTCATCACGTGGCAGGTCGCGACGATCGAACGGGTCGGGCTGGTGCCGTTGTGGGCGTAGCATTTTTCTATGCTATCCGGCGAGATGAGGGTGATGCGAAAATAGCCGTCCATATCGGCGCCGATGATCGTCTTGTTGTCACTCGCAATCGCCCACGCGAACGGCTCTTGGGTATTGGCGACCGCGGATGACGAGCGACCCCAGGCAAGCCGGCCCTCCTGGCCCTCCACGATGTAGGTCGCTTCGATGTCGCGCACGCGCGGCGGATCGGCAGCGGTTTGCGAACCGGGATGGTGGGGATGGCTGCCGAACACGATCGACTTGCCCTTTCCCGACCAGGTGCCCTTGAGATCGGGAATGGCGTCCTGCGCGCGCGCGGACGTTGCCGCTCCGGCGAGGAGCGCCAAGGCGAAGACGAGACATCTCATCGCTTCCTCCCGTACTGATGCGAATCGTTCATCGAGGTGATTGGCTGGCGATGCGGTCAGCTGCGCTAACGGGGAAATTATCACGGAATTTTACAGGTAAGCATTGGAATTTTTAGCGATCTATTCGATCACTTCGTCGGCGATTGCGAGCAGCCTGTCAGGAATTTTAAGGCCGAGCAACCTTGCGGTCTTGAGATTGACCACCAGCTCGTATTTGACCGGGTTTTGCACAGGAAGGTTGGCCGGCTTCTCGCCCCTGAGGATGCGATCAACGTAACCCGCCGCGCGCCGGTGCGGGTCGGTCGAGTCGGCAGAGTAGGAGATGAGGCCGCCGGCGCTGACGAAGTAGCTGCCGGGGTAGACCGCCGGCAGCGCGGTCCGGGCCGCGAGCGCGATGATCAGATCGCGATGAAGCACCGTTACCGCGCTCCCCAGCACGATGAGACCGCCGTTCGAGGAGCGCGCGAATTCCATGACGGCGGCCTCGATCTCGGGCGCGGTTCGCTCGCCGATCGAGCTCAGCTCTATCCCGAGCGACGGGGCCGCGGACTGGAGTACGGCGAACTGCCCAATTCCTGCGGGTATGGTGGGATCGCGAACGACCGCCACTCGCGTCACGCCGGGCGCGATCTCTCGCATCAATTCCAGCCATTTCCCGCTCATGCCATATTCGATCGAAGTGAAACCGGTGGCATTGCCGCCCGGGTGCGCCAGACTTACGACGAAGCCCGCGCCGACCGGATCGGGCGTCAGCGTGAACACGATCGGAACTGTGCGGGTCGCCTGTAGCAACAGCCCCGCGACCGCTCCGCCGCTGGCCAGGACGACGTCTGGCGCGAGCGCAACCAGCTCCGCCGCGTACTTGCGAATGCGGTCGGTATCGCCCGCACCCCAGCGCGTGTCGATCAGCAGGTTGCCGGGGACAGCCCAGCCCGATTGCCGCAGCCCCTGCAGGAATGCGCCAATGCGGGCCTGTCCTTCCACATCGTCCGCAGTCGTGGACATGAGCACGCCGACGCGCCGCATCCGCTCGCTCTGCTGCGCGCGGGCCGCGAACGGGTAGGACGCTGCCGCGACGCCGAGCAGCGATATGAACTGGCGCCGTCTCATGCGCTGCCTTAAGCCGAGGACCACGCTTGGAGTGTGGTTTTCTATCACATGTCAGAAGCGTTGTGCGTTAAAGCCCGGCAATGTTGCCGCGTCGGCGTGGGCAAGCACCTCGGCGGGATTTGCAGGCCGTCGCCTCGGCGGCCTAGTGGTTGAGACCCGCTCGCACGTGGTCGGCCTGACCGGAAGGAAACCGGTCGGGGCCCGAAGCGGCAGCCGTCTATCCGCCCGTTCGAAGGCATTCAGCCCGATTCAGAACAATTCAGATCTAGCCCAAGGACTTCAAGACAACTCTGGAGAACTATTGCAGCAGTCCAAGACAGGTCACGTCGGCAATCTGCCGAGGCCGTGGCGATCTGGAGAGGCAACACAAAAAGATCGACGCCCCGCTCGACGCTAGGTTCCGGCAAACTTGAGGATAGAGCCATGTCAACCAGCGACGACGTACAAAAGCGAAATGCCTTTGCCGCTTGTGCTGAGTTTCGCATCGAGGGCCTTGAAGCCTCTCTGCATCATGCGCGCGAGATTGCAGTCCGGGACGAGCTGGGTGTCGTAGGGCACTACATTGCGGAAGCGCAAGGATACCTGGCTCAAATTCGAGTTCTGCATCAAGAGGCGCTCGATGAGTTCAGCCGAGCGCAGGGAGAATAAGCCGGTTGGGCGGTCCGCCGACCGGTGTGCCTCCTTCTTGCTGCGCTTTAGATAGGCTTCTACCTAGCTCACTGCGAACAGCACCGGTCCGCCCACCTAACCGCCACACGACAAGACCGCGCCGTATCTCGCCAACACGCCGGAATGTCGGGGTAATTTTTTCAGAGTCGGGCAGGCGCCAATGGAGACCAAACTGGCTGGCTGGGGGACTAGGATTCGAACCTAGATTAACGGAGTCAGAGTCCGCTGTTCTACCATTGAACTATCCCCCAATCGGGAAAGCCATTGTCGAGTGCAACCTCGGGCGGTCCCGTCGGCTCGTTTCCTTGTGCCGGTCGGCGCGGGGCTCGAACGCCGACACATCTAGGACATCTTGCGCGCCTTTCCAAGCCGCAACAGCGCAGACGCCGCTCACGCCGTGCGCCGGCCCGACATGCCGAATGCCACGGTGGCAATCGCCACTAGCGCACAGGCGGCGACGTAGAGAAATACCCCGCGCGGGTACCCATGATCGAGGAACTGCGCGAAGATCAAGGGCGCCACCATGCCGCCGATATGAAAGCCGGTGGTGACGAAGCCGAACACCTTGCCGAACGAGCCCTGCGGGGTGACCGAGCGCACGATCATATCGCGCGACGGCATGGTCATGCCGCTGGCGAAACCGCTCAGCGACGCGATCAGGACCAAGAGCAGGGCGCCCGGATCGACCAACGCGATGAGCGCGCTGGCGCTGCCCGTCACAACTAATCCCGCGCACGCCACGAGGTTGTGCCGTGCGGTGCGCCCGGCGAGCGCTCCACCGAGCAAGACCCCCATCGCGCTCATGGCCAGAAGCCCGGTGAGCGCGGTATTGGCGAGCGCGGGCGGCGTTCCGTAGAGCGCGCCGAGCCCGACCACCAGATATTGGTTGAGGCCGCCGCCGACCATCGAGAGCACCACGAAGAAGAGGAGGTTGAGCAGGATCGGCGGCGACAGCAGAAGCTGCCAGCTCGCTGGCTCTTCTCCGCGTGGCTTCGACGGATGTGCCGGATGGACGACCGGCGGCTCTCCCTGCACCGCCAGAACGAGGGCCGCGACGACGCCGAGCAGCGCCGAGCAGAGAAAAGCACCGCGCCATCCCACCGCGCTCTGCATGAATAGGAGGCTCACCGGCGCGATGGCCGAACCGATCATGCCGGAGCAGGTGTGGAACGAGAACACCTGGGTCATGCGTCGCGGCGAGACGCGCTCGGACAGCAATGTGTAATCGGCGGGATGGTAGACCGTGTTGGCGAGGCCCAAGACGGCGAACATGGCGATGAATACCCAGAACGATTCCACCGCTCCCGCGATCGCAATCGCGGCGGAGCCCAACAGCAGGCCGCCGATCAAGTTGATGCGCGCGCCGGTGCGGTCGATGAAGAAGCCGACCGGCGTCTGCGACACCGCAGAGACCACGTTGAAGGTGGTGAGCGCGAGGCTCAGCTCAGTATAGGTCACGCCGAAGTCCGCGCGTATGAACGCGAACAGCGGCGCCAGCATCAGCATGTAATAGTGGCTGACCAGGTGGGCGAAGCACACGCCGGCGACGAGCTTGGTCTCGCTCGCGCGGGCGGGGGTGAGAAGCTCGGCAGCTTGGGCCATTGTTCTTTTTGGTCGTGGCGGGGCCGATCAGGCCGCGTGCGCGGCGCGAGCGTCTTGGATGGCGCGCCAGACGCGGTACGGCGTCGCCGGCATGTCCATGTGGCGGATGCCGAATTCGGACAGCGCATGTACGATCGCGTTCATGACCGAGGTGAGCGAGCCGGCGCAGCCGGCTTCGCCGCAGCCCTTGACGCCGAGCACGTTGGTTTTCGTCGGCACCGGATGATCGATGACGGTGACCTCGGGCGAATCGCTCGCGCGTGGGAGCGCATAGTCCATGAACGAGCCGGTCAGGAACTGACCATCGCCGTCGTAGACGGTCATCTCCATGAGCGCCTGCCCGATGCCCTGGATCACGCCGCCATGAAGCTGACCCTCGACGATCAGCGGATTGATGACGGTGCCGAAATCGTTGACCGAGACGTATTTCACCACCTCGATCACGCCGGTGTCGGGATCGAGCTCCACCTCGCAGACGTGGCATCCGTTGGGGTAGGTGGAGGCGCCGGGGCCATCGGTCACGTGGCGTACGTCGAGCGTCGACGGCACGCCTTCCGGCAGCTTCAGTCCGGCGCGCAGCCGCTCGGCGAGCTCCATGATCCCGATCGCGCGATCGGTGCCGGCGATGACGAAGCGCCCCTGCGCGAACTCGATGTCGGCGGCCGATGCTTCCAGAACGTGAGAGGCGATCTGCTTGCCCTGCTCGATCACCTTGGCGGATGCTTCCACGATCGCGGTGCCGCTGTGCATGATCGATTTCGAACCGCCGGTGCCGCCGCCGGCGAGCAGCTCGTGGCTGTCGCCCTGCAGGAGGCGGATGCGCTCGAACGGAACGCCGAGCTTTTCGGTCAGCACCTGCGCGAACGGCGCGGCGTGGCCTTGGCCATAATCCAGCGTGCCGGTGATGATGGTGACGGTGCCGTCGGCTTCGAAACGGAGGCCGCCCATCTCCTTGCTCGGCGGCGCCGTGACTTCGAGAAAGCTGCCGACACCGAGCCCGCGCACCTTTCCGCGCTTGCGGCTCTCGCGTTTGCGGCGCGCGAAGCCCTTGGCGTCGGCGACCTCGAGCGCGTGCTTGAGCACGCTCGGAAAGTCGCCGCTGTCGTAGTTGCTTCCCGATGCCGTCTTGATCGGAAGTTCGCGCGGCTTGATCTGGTTGCGCCGGCGCAGGGCGAGGCGGTCGATCCCCATCTCGGCGGCCGCCGCGTCGACCAGCCGCTCCATGTAGTAGTTGCCCTCGGGCCGGCCGGCGCCGCGATAGGCGGAGACGTGCGAGGTGTTGGTAAATACGCACTTGGTTGAGACCTCGATCAACGGCGTGCGGTAGACGTTCTGCGCGTTCTTCACGATGTTGAGGGTCGACGGCATCGGCGCCACGTGCGAGAGGTACCCGCCCATATTGCCGAAATTGGTGATGCGCACCGCCAGGAAGGTGCCGTCGGCGTCGAGTGCGAGCTCGGCGGTGAGCTCGTGATCGCGGCCGTGACTGTCGGAGACGAAGCTCCCCGAGCGCTCGTCGGTCCATTTCACCGGGCGGCCGAGGGCACGCGCCGCGTGCAGCACGCAGACGTATTCGGGAAACGGTCCTGACTTCATGCCGAATGAGCCGCCGACATGGCCGGTCAACATGCGAAGCTGCTTGGGCTCGACTTTAAGAATATCGGCCATATGGCTGCGCAAGCCGAACACGCCTTGGGATGGGGCATGCAGCGTGAAGCCTCCGCTGGCGGCGTCGTAGACGCCGATCGCCGCGCGCGGCTCCATAGTGTTCACGACCACGCGGCTGTTCACGAGCTCGAGCCGTGTGACATGGCTGGCCTTGGCGAAGGCGGCCGCGACCTGCTCGGTGTCGCCATAATGATAATCGAGCGCGACATTGCCGGGCGCTTCGTCATGAAGGAGCGGCGCGCCGGGACGCGCGGCCTCCTCCGGCCGGATCACGGCGGGCAAGGACTCGATCTCGACCTCGACCGCCTCGGCGGCGTCTTTCGCCTGCAGCAGCGTCTCGGCGACGACGAAGGCTATGGGATCGCCGACGAAGCGCACCTTGTCGGTGGGTAGCGCCGGCCGGGGCGGTTGTTTCATGGGCGTGCCGTCGCGGTTCTTGAACGGCACGATGCACTTGAGCGTGCCGTAGCCGGCGAGATCGGCGCCGGTATAGACCCCGAGCACGCCGGGCATCTTGCGCGCGGCGGATGTGTCGATGCTCTTGATCACCCCATGGGGAACGCGGCTGCGGACCATCACCGCATAGGCCTCGCCCGCGAGCTTGACGTCGTCGGTGTAGCAGCCCTCGCCCCGCACCAGCATCGGGTCTTCGCTGCGCGGCACCGGCTGCCCGATGCCGAATTTCATCAGCGCCAAGCTTTGCGGGTCGTTTTGCAGATTCATCAATCAAAGCCTTGATCAATAGATCGCCTGCAAGCCGGTTGGCCGCAGGCGGTAGCTCCACGGATTATGCGCGCCCGTCGGCACGAGGGGGCCGGTCGGGCGGCGCGAATTTGAGATAAAGGACGCCGATCCCTTCGACAAGGACATCCGACCACGCCATGCGCTCAACGCGCACCTGTTGCGCGAGCCACCCCCGTGTTACACTCGTTGCGATCTGAGTTTGGGACACGGCCGCTGCCGTTGAGCCCGGAAGGCTTCGGCGCGGCGGGAAGGGTTTTGATGAAGGACGAGGGCCGGGCAGCCGGCGGCCTCGACCCTGTCCGTGACCGGGCGCAGCAGCAGCGGGCCCGGTGGGGTCGGCGCTCACCCTACGGGATTCCGCGTCATGACGGCGCTCAAGAGGGCGTCCATCGCTCCGCTCCGACCTATGCCGCGCTCGATCTGGGGACCAACAATTGCCGACTCCTGGTCGCCCGCCCGATCGGTGACAGCTTCCGTGTCATCGATGCGTTCTCACGCATCATCCGCCTGGGCGAGGGCGTATCGACGTCCGGCCGCATCAGCGATGCGGCCGTCGATCGCGCGGTCGCAGCGCTCGCGATCTGCCGCGACAAGATGCGCAATCGCGGCGTCACGCGCGCGCGGCTGATCGCGACCGAGGCATGTCGCGCCGCGGCGAACGGGGCCGAATTCCGCGCCCGCATCGCCGACGAGGTTGGCCTCGAGCTCGAAATCATCGACCGTGAGACCGAAGCGACGCTGGCGGCCACCGGCTGCACGCCGTTGATCGATCCGCAGGCCGACGGCGTGGTCCTGTTCGACATCGGCGGCGGCTCCTCGGAGCTCGTGTGCCTCGACCGCTCAGCCCCGAGCCGGCACGGGCCGCCACTGCCGAAGATCAGGGCCTGGGCGTCGCTGCCCGTTGGTGTGGTCACGCTCGCGGAGCGCCACGGCGGACACCAAGTCACGCGCGAAATCTATGCCGCGATGATTGCGGAGGTCGCGGCCTTGGTCGACGGTTTCGTGGCCGAGCATGGCGGGCTTGCCGACGGCCACATCCATCTGCTCGGCACCTCCGGCACGGTAACGACGATCGCCGGGGTCCATCTCGAACTGCGACGCTACGAGCGTCGCCGCGTCGACGGCTGCTGGATGGTCGATGATGAAGTCACGCGCGTGATCGAGCGTCTGCTGGCCTGGAGCTACCAAGATCGCGTGGCCAATGCTTGCATCGGCGCCGAGCGGGCCGACCTCGTGCTTGCCGGTTGCGCCATTCTCGACGCCATTCGCCGCGCCTTTCCCTGTCAGCGGCTGCGGGTGGCCGACCGCGGGCTGCGCGAGGGCATGCTGGTGCAGATGATGCGCGAGGATGGGGTGTGGGGCGGCGAGGGGCCGGCGCCCTGACTTGGCCGCGCTGGGCTATGGCGCCGTGTCCGAGCCGAAAGTCGGATCAAAATGAGTTCGAAGCCGAGCAAGCGCCCGCTCAAGGTCCGCATCAAATCGGGCGGTGGCCGGTCGCCGGCGTCGAAGCGCTGGCTCGAACGACAACTCAACGACCCTTACGTGGCGCGTGCCAAGCGCGAGGGTTTTTCCTCCCGCGCCGCCTTCAAACTGATCGAGATCGACGACAAGCACCATCTGCTCAAGCAAGGCGCGCGGGTGGTCGATCTCGGCGCCGCGCCCGGCGGCTGGAGCCAGGTCGCGGCGCAGCGCGTCGGCAGCGTGCAGGGGAGGGGGAAGGTCGTGGCGATCGATCGCCTCGAGATGGCGCCGATAGCGGGGGTCGAATTCATCCAGTGCGACTTTCTCGATCCGCGCGCACCGGATGAGATCAAGGCCCTGCTCGGCGCTCCTGCCGACGTCGTGCTCTCCGACATGGCGGCGAATGCGACCGGCCACCGCCGGACCGACCATCTCAAGATCATTGCGCTCGCGGAAGCCGCGGTCGACTTCGCGCGCGAAACGCTTGCCCACGGCGGCGCGTTTCTCTGCAAGGTGCTGCAAGGCGGCACCGAGGCGATGCTGCTCGCGGCGCTCAAGCGCGATTTCTCCCATGTGAGGCACGTGAAGCCGGCCGCGAGCCGGTCGGATTCGGCGGAGCTTTATCTGCTGGCGACGGGATTTCGCGGCTAGTGTCCCGATTCCGAAGTTCGCAAGCCCTTGCAGCACACTCTCGTGCGAACTTCGGAATCTAAGGGACACTAGCAAACTTATGAGTCTAGTGTGGTTTTTGGATTTGAAGTTCCTATGTGAGCTCGCCGCATCTTCTTAGGAACTTCAAATCCACCACACTAGTGTTCAAATCCACCACACCAGCGGCGATCCTTCATCCCATTCGTTGATCGGTGGCCTCGGTCGGGCCCGCCGCGGGTGCGGCGCTGCGGCGGGCCAGTTCCGCGCCGGCATCCGCCGGCATCCGTGCGAAAACGAAGCAGGCGCAGGCGGCGATCACGGCAATGGTGAGATAGGCGGGCTGAAAGTCGGCGGCCGTGATGGTGTCGCGTCCGCGCGCCCACAGCGTCAGATCGACCGCCAGCGCGCCGATGGCGACGCCGACCGAAATCGAGACCTGCTGGGCGACCGCGACCAGCGAGGTGGCGCGGCTCATGCGGCGATTGTCGACGTCGGCATAGGCGATGGTATTGAGACTGGTGAATTCGAGCGAACGAAAGAAGCCGCCGACGATCAGCACGCCGACGATCCACGCGAATGACACGCCCGGCGTGAAGGTCGCACAGGCCGCGACCAGCGCTGCGCTGATCAGCGCATTCACCACCAGCACCCGACGGAATCCGTAGCGGCGGAGAATGAACGGGATCACCGTCTTCATGCCCATGGCGCCGACGACGTTCGACAGCGTGATCAGCCCCGATTGGAAGGCTGTGAGATTGAAGCCGAGTTGAAGCAGGAGCGGAAGAAGGAACGGCATTGCCCCGATGCCGGAGCGATAGATAAAGCCGCCGACGACGGCGGCGCGCATGGTCGGGATCTCGAGCAGGGACAGATCGAGCACCGGCGCGGGCGTGCGCCGTGCATGCAGCACGTAGGCATAGGCGGCGCCGGCGCCCACGACGATGAGCGCGAGCACCACGCTGGTCGGGAGGAAATTGAGCCCGAGCAAGGAGCCGCCGAAGGCGAGCCCGCCGATGCCCAGCCCGGCGAGCACCGCGCCGAGCGGATCGAACGGGTCCGGCGTCTGCGCCCGCACGTCCTCGATGAAGATCGTCGCCAAGACGATGCCGGCAAGTCCGATCGGGATGTTGATCAGAAAAATCCAGTGCCAGGAAATGAAGGTGGTGATGAAGCCGCCGAGGGCCGGGCCGATCAGCGGGCCGATCAGCGCCGGCAGGGTCACCCAGACCATGGCGTTGATCAACTCGCGCCGGTCGACGCTGCGCACGAGAATGAGGCGCGCGACCGGCGTCATCATCGCCCCGCCCATGCCCTCGACGATGCGTGCGACCACGAATTCCGAGAGCGAGCCCGAGAGCGCGCAACCGATCGAGCCGAGCATGAACACGGCGATCGCGCCCCGAAATACCGTGCGCGCGCCGAAACGGTCGGCGGTCCAGCCACTCACCGGGATGAAGACCGCGAGCGAGAGCAAGTAGGAGGTGACCGCGAGCTTAAGCGTCAGTGGACTCGTGCCGATATCGGCGGCGATCGCCGGGAGCGAGGTGGCGATGACGGTCGAGTCCATGTTCTCCATGAACAGGGCGACCGCCACGATCAGCGGCACAATGCGTTTCGCCAGCATAAGTCAGCGCAGCGACCTGGGCGCGCTTGCGCAAGGGCGCAGGTGGAGGAAGCGCCGCGCGCGAGCGGTCATCGCGGCTGCAGGATGGTCGAATGCGGTGCGCAGGTCGGTCATGCCGCACGTTAGCAGAATCGGCGCTGCCCCGGACAAGCCGGGCATTGTCCTGCGGCGAGCGTGGCCCCACATAGTGGTGCATCAGGCTCAGGGGCTATGGCCAATGATCTACCTGCTCGCAGTCTTCATTCCGCCGCTTGCCCTCCTGCTGAACGGCCAACCGTTCTCGGCCATCTTCAGCGTCATCCTGATCGTGGCCTGCTTTCTCCTCGGGCTCATCTTCCCCGCCTTTTTCGTGGTTCCGTCCCTGCACGCCGTCATTGCGGTCCACATGAGGCGCGAGGATCGCAAGCACCGCGAGCTGGTGAACGCGATCGAACGGCATGGGCCGCCGCCGGGTTGGCGCCCCTGATTCGAGCCCAAGGAGGACGATGTGCCCAGGCGATCGCGGCGAGGACACCGCTTCTTTCGGTGAATTGCCGCCAAATCGCTAGGATTCGCGCCCGAGCCGTGCTATCGGCCAGCGCCAACCCAAAACGGGCCGTCACGTCGCGTGCGCGAGCGCCGGTTCGCCGCAAACGGGGCGCATCTCGGTCCGCCGACGGTGCCGTCGAGCAAGCCCGCAAGGCGGACCACTGGAGTTGGCAATGGAGCAGAAATCCGACGGAACCCTGCGCGAAGCACTGACTTTCGACGACGTCCTGCTCAAGCCCGGACTGTCCGAACTGCTGCCGTCCGACGCCGACATCCGTTCCCGCATCACCCGCGATATCCCGCTCAACATCCCGATCGTCGCTTCGGCCATGGATACCGTGACCGAAGCCAAGATGGCGATCGCCATGGCGCAGGCTGGGGGGCTGGGGGTGATCCACCGCAATCTCGAGCCCGACGAGCAGGCCGCGCAGGTTCGCCAGGTCAAGAAGTTCGAGTCCGGCATGGTGGTCAATCCCGTCACCATCGATCCCGGCGCCACGCTCGCCGATGCGCTGGCTTTGATGCAGGACTACCGCATTTCAGGCATCCCGGTGGTGGAGGGCGGCGGCAACGGCCGCGCCGGCAAGCTCGTCGGCATTCTCACCAACCGCGACGTGCGATTCGCCACCGACCCGCGCCAGAAGGTTGCCGAGCTGATGACCAAGGAGCGGCTCGTCACCGTGCGCGAGGGCGTTGGACAGGCCGATGCCAAGCGCCTGCTCCATCAGCATCGGATCGAAAAGCTGCTCGTGGTCGACGACCAGTATCGCTGCGTCGGGCTGATCACGGTCAAGGACATCGAGAAGGCGGTGGCCAACCCGAACGCCTGCAAGGATGAACAAGCGCGCCTGCGCGTCGCCGCCGCGACCAGCGTCGGCGACAAGGGGTTCGATCGCACCTCCAAGCTGATCGCGGCGGGCGTTGATCTCGTGGTCGTGGACACCGCGCACGGGCACTCGCGCTCGGTGCTCGACGCCGTCACACGCATCAAGCGCCTGTCGAACGCGGTACAGGTGGTTGCCGGCAACATCGCGACCAGCGAAGGCGCCAAGGCGCTGATCGACGCCGGCGCGGACGCGATCAAGGTCGGCATCGGTCCAGGCTCGATCTGCACCACGCGCGTGGTCGCCGGTGTCGGCGTACCCCAGCTCACCGCCATCATGGATGCGGTCGAGGTCGCGCGCCGGAGCGGCACGCCGGTCATCGCCGACGGCGGCATCAAATATTCCGGCGATCTCGCCAAGGCGCTCGCCGCCGGCGCCGACTGCGCCATGGTGGGATCGCTGCTTGCCGGCACCGACGAGACGCCGGGTGAGGTCTTTCTCTATCAAGGCCGCTCCTACAAGACCTATCGCGGCATGGGCTCGGTCGGCGCCATGGCGCGCGGCTCCGCCGACCGCTACTTCCAACAGGACATCAAGGACACGCTCAAGCTCGTGCCCGAGGGCGTCGAAGGCCAGGTGCCGTACAAAGGCGCCGCGGCGACCGTGCTGCACCAACTCAGCGGCGGCTTGCGCGCGGCCATGGGCTATGTGGGTGCGAAGAACTTGAAGGAGCTGCATGAGAAGGCCGAGTTCGTGCGCGTCTCGGGTGCAGGTATGCGCGAGAGCCACGTGCACGACGTCACCATCACGCGCGAGAGCCCGAATTACCCCTCGAGGGTGTGATCCTTCCCCACCGGGGAGGGACGGCACGCATGCCCGCGAAAAAATCGCCTGACCCGTTCGCCGAGGTGCGCACGCAGACCTTGCGGCACCGCGCCCAACACGGTTGCGGCGCCTATCCGTTCGAGGACGGTGCCATCCTCGGTGTGATCGCCGCCGCCGTTGCAGCCAAGCGCGTGCTCGAGCTCGGCTGTGCGCTCGGCTATACGGCGCTGTGGTTCGCCCATGGCGCCAAGGGCGCCAGCATCGACACGATTGAATTTGATCCGGTCCACGCGCGCCTCGCGCGCGAAAATTTTGCGGCGTTCGGCGTCGCCAATCGCATCAGCGTGCATCAGGGCGACTTCGTCGAGGTGCTGCCGACGCTGGCCCCCGGATACGATCTCGCTTTCTTCGATGGGTTCGCGCCCACGCCGGATTATTTGCGCACGTTCCAGAAACTCGTGCGCCCGCGCGGCGTGCTGATCAGCTCGAACCTGCACTTCCGCGATGCCGAGACGCGCGCCTACCGCGATTTGCTGTTTGCAGGCGGTGCTTGGCTCACGGCTGCGATCGCTGACGGCGACACCGCGATGAGCGTGCGGCTCTAACGCCGACAACCTTCATGGTTGCTTTCGCGGCTGCGGCCGGTCAAGTTACGCTCCATCGGGGAGAAAGCGCACGATGTCGATCCAGGCCGTCCTGCTGCCGCTCTTCGTTGAGGTCGCGCTCACCTTCGTGCTGCTGTTCTGGATGGCGCGGCTGAACGTGGCGGCGGTTCGAAGCGGCACGGTGCGTTCGCAGGACATCGCGCTACGCGAGCCGAACTGGCCCGCGCGCAACCGCCAGATTCAAAACGCCTATCACAACCAGCTCGAACTGCCGACGCTGTTTTACGTGTTGACCATTCTCTCGATCGTATTGCGGCACGCCGATCTGCTCTTCGTCCTTCTTGCCTGGGTGTTCGTGGCGCTGCGCTGTTTACAGGCTTTCGTCCATGTTACCGATAACGATGTGCCGCGGCGCGGGGCCTTGTTCCTCGCCGGCGCGTTGGTGCTCGCCGTGATGTGGGCGGTCTTCGCGCTACGCATTCTGCTCGGGATCTGATGACGCCCGGCGCCCGCCTCTCCGCCGCCATCGAGGTCATCGCCGATATCGAAGCGCGCCGGCGCCCGGCCGCCGATGCGCTCAAGGACTGGGGCTTGGTGCACCGCTTCGCCGGCTCAGGCGACCGCGCGGCGATCGCGGGGCTGGTTTACGATACGCTACGCCGGCGTGCCTCGAGCGCCCATATCATGGGTGACCAGCGTCCGCGCGCGACCGTGCTCGGCATGTTGCGGCTCGAACGCAAGCTCGATTGCGATGCGATCGCCGCGCGTGCCGACGGTGGGCGCTTTGCGCCGTCGCCGTTGAGCGCGGAGGAGCGGGCGCGGCTCGGGACCGCCGATCTCACGGGCGCTCCGCCCTGGGTCGCGGGCGACTATCCGCAATGGCTCGATCCCCATCTCGCCCGCGTATTCGGTGACGAGCGCGTAGCCGAAGGTGTGGCGCTGGCGAGCCGCGCCCCGCTCGATCTGCGGGTCAATGGGCTCAAAGCCGAACCGGAGGCAGCAGCCGACGCGCTGGCCCACCTTAATCCCATCCCCACGCGCTGGTCGCCGGTCGGCTTGCGCATTGCGCTCGACGCCGACGCCAAGAGTCCCGCGATCCATGCCGAGCCGGCCTTCATCAAGGGCACGGTGGAGGTGCAGGACGAGGGTTCGCAGCTTTCCGCGCTGCTCGCCGGCGCCAAGCCCGGCCTGCAGGTGGTCGATCTGTGCGCCGGCGCCGGCGGTAAGACGCTCGCGCTCGCCGCCGTGATGGAAAATCGCGGACAACTCTACGCAACGGATTCCGACAAGCGACGGCTTGCCCCGATCCACGAGCGCCTCGACCGCGCGGGGGTTCACAACGTGCAGGTCCGAACGCCGCGTGGGCGGGAAAATTTGCTGACCGATGTCGAAAACCGCGCCGATCTCGTGCTCATCGACGCGCCCTGCACCGGTATCGGCACGTGGCGCCGCAATCCCGACGCCAAGTGGCGGGTGCGTCCTGGGGCGCTGGCGCAGCGACTTGAGGAACAAGCCGACGTGCTCGATCGGGCGGCAGCGCTCGTCAAGCCCGGCGGCCGCATCGCCTACGTCACCTGCTCGGTACTTGCCGAGGAGAACGGCGATCAGGTGCGCGCATTTCTCGCGCGCCAGCCGGATTTCGCGCTCGTACCGGCTGACGTTGCGAGCGCGCTCGGCGAGCGCGCCTACCTTTTCCGCCACGCCGTGTTGACGTCGGAGGAGGGACTGCTCATGACCCCGCGCCGCACCGACACCGACGGGTTCTACCTGGCGCTGCTGACGCGGCGCGGTCGCACGACGTAAAGGCGCTCGCACGACGTAACGCGGATGCCAGAGCGCGTCTGCGGACGCGACTAGACCATCCCGTGGGCTTCCTCTTCCGTCGGCAGCCGGCCGTCGGGCGTGAGTTGGTCGACGAAGCGCGGCAGATGCTGGCTCAGCCCGGACAGCAAATCCCCGCGGTTCATTCCGGTCTGCTCGGACAATTCGTCGAGCGTGTCGCTTCCGAGCGCGTTCGCGAGGTCGCCCTGCGAGATCGTCTTGTTCGGGCCGCTGCCGACCCATGAACGCGCGGCGTCGTCTTGACCGCTCTCCTGAAGTTGCTTGAGCAGGCCGCCAAGCCCGCCGTTGAGCACCGTTCCGGCGGCGGCGCCGCCGAGAACTCCGCCCAATGTGCCGCGCAGCAGGTCGCCAAGCCCGCCGCCGAGGGTGCCGCCTTGTCCGCCTGGCACGCCGGCGCTGACGTTACCGCCCGCGGGCCTACCCGGCTGGGTCGGCGGCGCGTCGGCCCGGCGCAGATTTTTCATCGCGTAGATCGCAAGCAGAGCAAGCAGCGCCTTGGCCGTCGGCGACATGCCCTGGCCCGGCGGCGCAGCTCGTGCGCGTGGATCATTGGAGACACCGCCGGCCGGAACGCTGTTGAGAATATCAAGCAAGCCCATGTCAGCCTCCTGACTTGCCCCAACCCGGGGCAGCATCGCGCGCGCGGGCGACGGTTGCAAGGCGGGTCACCGACGAAAGCATTGTTATGACTCAGAAGTACTGTTTGTTGAAGGTGATGCCTTCATGACAGCTCCTCCTTCAGCCGTTCATTCCGCCTGCAAATAGGCTTGCGGAGGAGGAGAGGAAGGGCAGAGGATGGCGTCGCCAACGACATCTACGGAGGCTTCCCATGACGATCGGCCAGATTGCAACGTGCGCAGGCTTCGTGGCGCTTGTGGGCGCGATGATTGTGACTTCCGAGCAACCCGCACAGGCGCTGACGATGAAGGAGTGCAGCGCCAAGTACCAGGCGGCCAAGTCCGCGGGCACGCTCAGCGGGCAGAATTGGCGCGATTTCCGCAAGGCCCAGTGTGGTCCCGATGCGACCGCCGCCGCTCCGGCCGCGGGCGCGCCGGCCCCCACCCCCGCGACAGCGTCCAAGGCGACCGGAAATGCCGTGTTCCCCACGGCGATCGCTCCGAAATATTCGAGCGAATCGGCGGGCAAGGCCCGGATGCACACCTGCCTCGATCAATACAACGCCAACAAGGCGACCAATGCCAACGGCGGTCTGAAATGGATCCAGAAAGGCGGCGGCTACTACAGCGAGTGCAACAAGCAGCTGAAAGGTTGAGGTGACCTGATCGGGCGGTCGGCGAGGGGTCTTGGCGAATTGCGCGGCCTTGAAGGCGGCTTGACCACGAAAGGGCACGGTTCACGGCTGGCTTTTCCGGGCGCAAACACCGGCCTTGACCGGACGCGCCGCGCCCCGCACATAAGGTCGGGATGCCCGTCCTCGATTCCTCCCTCGTGCGCGGCGCCGATACCGATCGGCTCGCCGGCCGCGACAAAATTCTCATCATCGATCTCGGTTCGCAGGTGACCCAGCTCATCGCGCGACGCGTGCGCGAAGAAAAAGTCTATTGCGAAATCGTGCCGTTCCAGAGGGCGGACGAGGCCTTCAAAACGATGCGGCCGAAAGGCGTGATCCTCTCCGGCGGGCCGGCCTCGGTGCTCGACCGGGACGCGCCGCTCGCTCCCGCCGCCATCTATGAGGCGGGCGTGCCGATCCTGGGCATTTGCTATGGCGAGCAGGCGATGGCGCAGCAGCTCGGCGGCAAGGTCGAGGGCGGGCACCATCGTGAGTTCGGCCGCGCCGAGGTGATGGTGACCGAGGATTCGCCGTTGTTCGAGGGCGTGTGGCGCAAGGGCGAGCGCTATCCGGTGTGGATGAGCCACGGCGACCGCGTGACCCGCCTGCCCGCGGGCTTCCGGGTGGTCGGCACCTCGGCCAATGCGCCCATCGCCATGATCGCGGACGAGCAACGCCGGTTCTACGCCACCCAATTCCACCTCGAGGTCATGCATACGCCGCACGGCGCCGCGCTGTTGCGCAACTTCGTGCGCAAGATCGCGGGCTGCAAGGGCGACTGGACCATGCACGCGTTCAAGGCGGAGGCGATCGAGAAGATCCGCGCGCAGGTCGGCGGCGGCCGGGTTATCTGCGGGCTCTCCGGCGGCGTCGATTCGGCGGTCGCCGCGGTCTTGATCCACGAGGCGATCGGTGAGCAGCTTACCTGCGTTTTCGTCGACCATGGATTGCTGCGGCTCGCCGAGGCGCAGAAAGTGGTGGCGCTGTTTCGCGACAGCTACAACATCCCGCTCGTCCACGTCGAAGCGCAGGCGCTCTTCCTCGACGCGCTCGCCGGCGTCACCGATCCCGAGCTCAAGCGCAAGACGATCGGCAGGCTCTTCATCGATGTGTTCGAGGCGGAAGCGAAGAAGCTCGGCGGCGCCGATTTCCTGGCGCAGGGCACGCTCTATCCCGACGTGATCGAGAGCGTGTCGTTCACCGGAGGGCCGTCGGTCACGATCAAATCGCATCACAACGTCGGCGGCTTGCCCGAGCGCATGAACATGAAGCTGGTCGAGCCCTTGCGTGATCTGTTCAAGGACGAGGTGCGCGCGCTCGGCCGCGAGCTTGGCTTGCCGCAAGCCTTCGTCGGCCGGCATCCATTTCCGGGGCCGGGGCTGGCCATCCGTTGCCCCGGCGAGATCACGCGCGAAAAGCTCGACATTCTGCGGCGCGCCGACGACGTCTATATCGAGGAAATCCGTCGCGCCGGGCTCTACGACGACATCTGGCAGGCGTTCGCGGTGCTTCTGCCGGTGCGCACCGTCGGCGTCATGGGCGACTACCGCACCTACGATTACGTGGTGGGCCTGCGCGCGGTGACGTCGAGCGACGGCATGACCGCCGACTTCTATCCCTTCGATATGAAGTTCATCGCGCACGTGGCGACGCGCATCGTCAACGAGGTCAAGGGCGTCAACCGCGTGGTCTACGACGTGACCTCGAAGCCGCCCGGCACGATCGAGTGGGAGTGATGAAGATGGCCAAGGCCGTCACCATCTACGGCATCAAGAATTGCGACACGATGAAGAAGGCGCGTGCCTGGCTCGACACGCGCGGCGTCACTTACGAATTCCACGACTACAAGAGTGCGGGGATCGAGCGCAGCATGCTCGAAGGCTGGGCGCGCCAAGCGGGCTGGGAGGCGCTCATCAATCGCGCCGGCCGCACGTTCCGCGCGTTGCCGGAGCAGGACCAGGTCGGGCTCACCGAGAAGAAGGCGATCGCGCTGATGGCCGCGCAGCCGTCGATGATCAGGCGGCCGGTGCTTGACGTCGGCGGCAAGCTGCACGTGGGCTTCAAGCCGGAGCAGTACGAGAAGGAATTCGCCGCGCGGCGCTGACGTCCTTCAGCTGTGCGTTCCGTGCGTCGCCGCCGGTACGCAGCGATGGACTTCAGTCCCAGCGGTTGGCGTTCTTGGGGAAGCCGGGACGCTGTAGCCGTACGATGCAAAACCGTTGACCGGTAGGCGCCTGCATCACGACCCAGCGCTCCAGGCGGTCCACCACCTGCGCGCCGAGCTTCTCCAGGCGCGCCACTTCTGCCGGAATGTCGTCAGTCTCGATGTCGATGTGGACGCGGCTTTCGTGACTCACGCGCTGGATCTGCACGATGGGCTCGTCCGGTGGCGTCTCAAGCATGCGGTAGTTGCCGCGGCTGCCCGGATGCTTGAGATCCACCGGGCGGCCCAGCGCCTCGCCCCAGAAGCGAGCCGCCGCGTCGACATCGGACGTCCTGCAGTCGATCAGCACGGCGCATAAACGGGAATGGTGCATGGCAGGGCCTCTTAACGGCTTGGCGTGTCGGTCTTTGAACGCGTGCGGAGAGATTCGAGATGGAAAATCAGCGCGCTATCATGACCCAAAATCATTGAGTAGGAGTAAGCGCCAGCCTTACGGCGCGCGTTGAGGAGTTCGTGGGCGATCACCAACCACCGGGGGTGCGCCCAAACGCCGCCCGGTTATGCTCGCGCGTTGTCCTCCCTTGCATTCGAACCCATCTAGGGTCTCCAGTCATCGACAAGGACGGTAAACCATGAAGATCGTCGTCATCGGCGGTACCGGCCTGATCGGCTCGAAGACCGTCGCCATTCTGCGGCAAGGCGGCCACGAGGTCGTCGCCGCCTCGCCCAAAAGCGGCGTCAACACCATCACCGGCGAGGGCCTCAAGGCGGCCATGGCCGGCACGCAGGTGGTGATCGACCTCGCCAATTCGCCGTCATTTGAAGACAAGGCGGTGCTGGAATTCTTCCAGACCTCCGGCCGCAACCTTCTCGCTGCGGAGGGCGCGGCGGGCGTCCGGCACCATGTCGCGCTATCCATCGTCGGAATCGACCGGAGCGACAATGGCTATTTCCGCGCCAAGGTCGTCCAAGAGAAACTGATCGAGGCCTCCGGTACCCCCTACACCATCATCCGCTCGACCCAGTTCCTGGAATTCCTCAAGGGCATCGCCGATTCAAGTGCGGATGGAAACATGGTCAGGATTTCGCCCGGCCAGTTCCAGCCCATCGCGGCGGACGACGTTGCCGCCATCGTTGCCGATGTGGCGCTCGCGGCGCCGCGAAACGGCATCGTCGAGATCGCCGGCCCGGAGCGAGCGCCGTTCAACGAAATCGTCGCCCGCTATCTGAAGGCGGTCGGCGACCCGCGTGAGGTCGTGCGCGACCCCGAGGCCCGATACTTCGGCGGCCGGGTAGAGGAGTGCTCGCTCGTGCCGTTGGGCGAGGCGCGCCTCGGCCGCATCGGTTTCGACGAATGGCTCCGCCGCTCACGGGCACGAGCCTGATCCCGCATCCGCCAACTGAAGGACAGGTGCTCCATGAAACGCATCCTCTGTTCGCTGCTTGTGGTCACCCTGCCGTTCGGCAGCGTCCTCGCGGAGGCGCCGAAGTCGAAGAGCGCCAAGGTGACCCTCGTCTACCAGCATGAGCTGCCGAACGTCCCCGGCAAGAGCATCAAGGGTGTGCTCGTCGAATACGGCCCGGGCGGCTACTCACCTGGCCACACGCATCCCAAATCCGCCTTCATCTACGCGACCGTGCTCGAGGGGGCGATCCGCAGTCAGGTCAACGACGGACCGGTAACGACTTACAAGGCCGGACAGAGCTTCTCCGAGCTGCCCGGCGACCGCCACGCCGTCAGCGCCAATGCCAGCAAGACCAAGCCGGCCAAGCTCCTCGCGGTGTTCGTGGTGGACACGAACGAGACGGAACTGACGATCCCATTCGGGAACTGAGGTTTGAGACCTTTGGTGCGGAGATAATCGAGTGGGAGTGAGCGCGAGCCTCACGGCGCGCGTTTGAGCAGTTCGTAGGCGAGCGGGTTGTCCGGACACGCGCCGAAGCCGCATTCCAGCAGCGTCGAAACCACGTTCAGCGCGGTGAGCGCGATCACCAACCATGCGGCGGCGCGCGCGAACGCGCCGGCGGGCTGCGGCTTGCCGTCGTCCCTGAACTGTTCGTCGAACAGCAGCATGGCCGCGAGCGCAATGATGGCAACGGCAAAGCCGATGAACGCCCAGGTGTAATAATGGTAGCCGAGCAGCGCCGAGCCGTAGCCCAAATCTCCAGGCATGATGTGCAGCAATATCTGCCGCGCGGCGAAGGCTGCCCCGGCGATGGCGGCGAACAGCGACACGGCATAGTGGCTGGGACGGGGCCCGAAGCGCAGGTTGAGAATCGGTCCGACCGCCAGCATCGCAAACTGAATGCGCTGGAGCAGGCAGAGCGGACAGGGAAGTTCGTTGAGCAGGAGCTGTGCCGCAAAGGCGATGACAAGAACCAAGGCGACGGCGTAGAGGCCGAGCGCATTGAGGGTGAGGGCGAGCGATCGAGTCATGGGGCGTTTAGGTCATGGCGCGCTCAGAACGACAGCTTCAGCACGTCGCTGGCGTGGTGCAGATAGGTTGCGATGGAGGCCAAGAGCGTGGCGGCGAACAATGCCAGCGCGAGCGTTCGCGTGCCCCACCAGGCGACGACCATCACGACGGTAACGGCGAGAAACAGCGCGCTGAATTCCATCGTCGTGCTCCAATCCAGGCGCAGCATTGTAGACGAAGGCGTCTGGTTCGCCACCTCCAGCCCGTAGGCTGCCGCGCTCGACCTATTCAACCCGCGGGACTTGACTCCCGGTGGCTTTTCCCGGCGCGCCGGGGATTGTAGGACTTGAGGAACGCGCCCGTTGGCGCGAGCGGGAGAGTATCAATGGACGTCAGTCTCGCCGGCCGCACGGCGGTGATCACCGGCGGAAGCAAAGGGATCGGGCTCGCCATTGCCACGCGGTTTGCAGCCTCGGGCGCCGATGTCGCCATTGTCGCGCGCGGACGCGAAGCGCTCGACGATGCGGTCAAGACCATCGGGGCGAACGGCCGGCGTGTCGTCGGCGTCCAGGGCGACGTGGCGCTCGCCGCTGACGTCAAGCGTGCCTACGACGAAATAATGAAGGCGCTCGGCAAGATCGACATCGTCGTGAACAATGCCGGCACGTCGGCCACCGGTCCGTTTGAAAAGCTGACCGACGAATTCCTGCAACACGACTTGGACCAGAAGCTGTTCGCCGCGATCCGGCTGACGCGGCTGGTGTGGCCGCAGATGAAGGAGCGCCGCTGGGGCCGCATCATCAATGTGCTCAACATCGGCGCTAAGGCGCCGCGCGGCGCCAGCGCGCCGACTTCGATCACCCGCGCCGCCGGCATGGCGCTGACCAAGGTGCTCTCGCACGAAGGCGCGCCGCATAACGTGCTGGTCAATGCGATGCTGGTTGGCTTCATCGAGGCCGATCAGCACGTGCAAGCCGCGAAACGCGATGGCGTCGCGCTCAAGGACTATATGGCCGCGCGCGCCAAGGACATCCCGCTCGGCCGGATCGGGCGGGCCGAGGAATTCGCCAACATGGCCTGTTTCCTCGTGTCGGATCTCGGCTCCTACATCACCGGCACCGCCATCAATATCGATGGCGGGCGTTCGCCGGTGGTGTAGCGACGACGCGCGTTAGTTGATCCTCAGATTGAGCGCCTTGATGATCGGCGACCAGCGCGCCAGATCGGCATCGATTTTTGCGCGGAACTGCGCCGGCGTGGTGGGAATCGGCTCCATCAACTGGGTCGCCAGTTTCTCGCGAATCGTCGGCTCGGCAAGAGCGTCAACGACCACGCCGTGAATTTTCGCGATGACCGCATCGGGCGTTTTCGCCGGTGCGATCAGGCCGTTCCAAGCGTCCGCTTCGACGTCGATGCCGCTCTCCTTGAGCGTCGGCACTGCAGGCATCAGCGTAGAGCGCCGGCCGAGCGAGATCGCCAGAATTTTCACCTGGCCGGAGGCAACGTGTGGCGTCACCGAAATCGCCGGCAGGCAGGCCATCTGCACGTCGTTGCGCAGCACCGCGGTCATCGCCTGCGGCGAGCCGGGGTAGGGAACATGGACCATGGTCGTGCCGCTCTTGAGCGCGAGCGCCTCCATGGCCAGATGCGACAGCGAGCCGTTACCGATCGAACCGTAGTTGTATTTGCCGGGATTCTTCCTGAGCAGATCGACAAGTTCGGCGACCGAATTGACCCCCAGGCTCGCATGCACGACCAGCGCGCTCGGCTGGGTCGTCAGCATGGTGATCAGCGCGAGGTCCTTTGCCGGGTCGTACGGAAGTTTCGCGAACAACAGCGTGTTGATGGCAAGTGGGCCACCGAGACTGACGCCGATCGTGTAGCCGTCCGGATCCGCCTTCGCCACCATCTCGGTCCCGGTATTGGCGCTGGCGCCGGGGCGGTTCTCGATCACGAACGGCTGGCCGAGCTGCTGTTGCATGTGGTCGGCGATCAGCCGCGCGACTATGTCCGGCGTCGAGCCGGGGCCAAATGGCACGATGATCCTGACGGTTTTCGTGGGCCAGTCCTGCGCCGCAGCCGGCACCGCAGCAAACAATAGTCCGGATAGCGCCAAGGCGAAGCGTCTGTTCATTGAATTCTCTCGCGCTCCTTTGGGCTCATCGTCCGCAGCCTGTCTCGCGCAGGCAGCGGAGTAATCACTTGCGCCGCAGTCATCGCAAGCGCGGAATTCACCGGCGCCCAGCGTCGCGGGCGGTGCAATCTTAGTCGCGATGCCGACGATCTTGCCTCCCGACGTGCCATGGCCTCTACTGCGCCTGCAGGACAACCGCGCAAACGTCTACAGGGGTTTCTGGCAAGGCTTGGGCCATGGGGCTGACGATTCTCGTGCTCGGACTTGTCGTCTTCCTCGGGGCGCATGTCTTCGTCACGTTGCGTGGACCGCGTGCCGCGGTGATCGGGCGCCTCGGCGAGTGGCCCTATAAGGGGCTGATGTCGGTGGTCTCGCTTGCCGGGCTCATTCTGATTGGGTACGGCTTCGGCCAGTATCGCGCGACCGGCTGGATCGACGTGTGGTCCCCGCCCGGATGGACCTACTACCTCACGCAGCTGTTGATGTGGCCGGCGAGCATTTTCGTGGTCGCGGCCTATAGCCGCGGCAATATCTGGCGCATGCTCAAGCATCCTATGCTGGTCGGCGTGAAGACCTGGGCCGTCGCGCATCTCATTTCGAACGGCGATCTCGGCTCGATCGTGTTATTCGCCTCCTTTCTCGTCTGGGCCGGCTATGATCGCATCACGCTCAAATACCGGACCGACCCCGGTGCGCCAGCGATCCCGGTCGGCGGGCACCGCAACGACACCATTGCCATCGTCGGCGGGACCATCCTTTATCTCGCGCTCGGTTTCATCTTCCATCCCATGGTGGTCGGTGTCGCGGTGTTCGGCACCCCGGCGCGCTAGGACCTTCGACAATGTCGGCACAAGAGGAAATCAAGCGGCTGACCGCCCCCGACATCCGCGCCCGCAAGGGCGGTGAGCCGATCGTCTGCCTCACGTCCTATCACGCGCATACGGCGCGCCTGCTTGATCGCCACTGCGATCTCATTCTGGTCGGCGACTCGCTCGGCATGGTGATGCACGGGCTCGAAACCACGGTGCCGGTCACCCTCGATATGATGATCCTGCAGGCTCTCGCGGTGATGCGCGGGTCGAAGCGGGCTCTCGTCGTCGTCGATATGCCGTTCGGCTCCTACGAAGCGTCCAAGGAGCAGGCCTTCATGTCGGCCGCGCGGGTGATGAAGGAGACCGGCTGCGGAGCGATCAAGCTCGAGGGCGGCCGCCGCATGGCCGAGACCATCGCCTTTCTGGTCGAGCGCGGCGTGCCGACCATGGGCCATATCGGCCTCACGCCGCAGTCGATCAATACCATCGGCTCGTTCCGCGCCCAGGGTCGCAGCGAGGCGGATTGGGGGCCGATCGAAGACGATGCCCGTGCCGTCGCGCAGGCGGGCGCGTTTTCGGTGGTGATCGAAGCGGTGGCCGAACCCCTTGCGCGGCGCATCAGCGCTGCCGTCGAAATCCCGACCATCGGCATCGGCGGAAGCGTGGCCTGCGACGGCCAGATCCTCGTGCTCGAGGACATGCTCGGGCTCTCGCCGCGGGTGCCGAAATTCGTCAAGCGCTATGGCGAACTCGGTCCCTCCATCGAGGCCGCGGTGGCGGCCTACGCGGCCGACGTCCGCGCCCGCGCCTTCCCCGGGCCGGAGCATGTCTACCCGCTCCGGAAGCCGAAGTAGCCTGTTCCTCAATGGGTTGGCGGCGGTGACCGTGGTCTGGCTTTGCCTTGCCTGTGCCACATGGATAGGTTAATCCGCGGTCGTCCCGGTGGGTGCGAGCGCGGGGTTGGGCGGGGAAGTTCGTGTCCGACATCTTTCACGAAGTCGACGAGGAAGTCCGGCGAGAACAGCTCAAGAAGCTGTGGGACCGCTACGGCAACTATGTCGTCGCCGCAGCCTTTCTGCTGGTCGCGGCGGTTGCGGCCTGGCGCGGATATATGTGGTGGGAAGGCAAGAAGGCCGCCGAGAGCGGCGCCGCTTTCGAGGCTGCCAGCACGCTCGCGGAAACCGGCAAACGCAGCGAGGCCGAGGCTGCTTTCGCCAAGATTGCCGCCGACGGCACGTCCGGCTATCGCCATCTCGCCCGCATGCGCGAAGCGGCCGAGCTTGCCCAAACCGATCCCAAGGCTGCCATCGCAGCCTACGACCAAATTGCCGCTGACGGTGCAGTCGGCCCGGTGCTGCAGGATCTTGCGGCGCTGCGCGCGGGCGCGCTCCTCATCGATGCCGGCTCTTTCGACGAGGCGCGGCGGCGCCTCGAGCCGCTCGCGGCGAATGATCGCACCTTTCGCCACACCGCGCGCGAATTTCTTGTGCTAGCCGCTTGGCGCGCCGGCGATACGACCGCGGCCAAGCGCTGGTTCGATATGATCATGACGGACGCGCAGACACCTGCCGCCACGCGCTCCCGCGTGGAAAAGCTGATGGCGCTGGGTGCCGGCGCGGGCCAGAGTTGAGGGGCGCAGCATGAATCGTTTCGCGCGCAGTGGCTTCGCCGTCCTGGCTTTGTCGCTCGGCGTCCTGCTTGCGGGTTGTGAAGGCTTCGATCCGACGAGCTTCATGGACTCGGATTTTTTCAACACCAAGAAGCGGCTGCCGGGGGAGCGCAAAGCAGTGTTCCCGGAGGGAACGCCAGGGGTGACGCAAGGCGTACCGAAGGACCTGGTCAAGGGCTATCAGCCTGGCGAGCAGGTCCAGGAACCGCAGCCTCAGTCGACCGTGCAGGCGCAGCCGGACGAGCCCAAGCCCGAGGCTAAGGCCGAGGCCAAGCCGAAACCCAAGCCGAAACCAAAAGTCGTCGCCAAGCCGAAAGACGAATCGGGCCCGACCGCCGTCACCATTCGGCCGTCGCAGGAGCAAGCGCAATCCCAGGCCCAGCCGCAACCCCAGGCCCAATCACAATCCCAGGCTCAATGGCCTGACCCGCCGCCGATGCAGCAGCAGCCCGCGGCCGGTGCGTCGCCCGGGTCGGCGCGGCCGTCCGGCGCGGTCGCCTGGCCGGATCCGCCCGCGACGCGCTGATTGCACGCGTCGCTGCCGCCGGGCATAGAGCGGCGTCCACAACGCGCTGCCCTTGGCCATGAGTTTCACGGTCGCCATCGTCGGACGGCCGAACGTCGGCAAGTCGACGCTGTTCAATCGCCTGGTCGGCAAGCGTCTCGCATTGGTCGACCACGTTCCTGGGGTGACCCGCGATCGGCGCGAAGGCCGCGCGCAGCTCGGCGATCTCGCCTTCACCGCCATCGACACGGCGGGACTCGAAGAGGCTGCGCCCGAAAGTCTCATTAGCCGCATGCAGGAGCAAACCGAGGTCGCGATCTCGGCCGCCGACGCGGTGCTGTTCCTGATCGACGCGCGCGCGGGGGCGACGCCGGCCGACCGCGCGTTCGCCGATCTGGTGCGCAAATCGGGCAAGCCCGCGATCCTCGTCGCCAACAAGAGCGAGGGCAGCGCCGGCGAGGCCGGCGTGCTGGAAGCCTATGAGCTCGGCCTCGGCGAGCCGATCGCAATCTCGGCCGAACACGGTGAGGGCCTCGCTGATCTCTATGCGGGGCTGCGCGCAGCGCTGCCCGATGCCACCGCGCTTGCGGCCGAGGTCGAGCCGCGCGGCGGCGATATCGAACAAAAGAGCGCTGAGCGTAAACCGATCCGCATCGCCGTGGTCGGCCGCCCCAATTGCGGGAAATCGACGCTGGTCAATCGGCTGCTCGGCGAGGAGCGGTTGCTGACGGGGCCCGAGGCCGGCATTACCCGCGACGCCATCGCGGTCGATTTGATCTGGCACGATCAGCCCTTCCGCGTACACGACACCGCCGGGCTACGGCGCCGTGCCCGAGTCGTGGAGAAGCTCGAGAAGCTGTCGGTTGCCGATGCGCTCAATGCGGTGCGTTTCGCTGAAGTCGTCGTCCTGCTGATGGACGCGCAAGCGCCATTCGAGGAACAGGACCTTCGCATCGCCGATCTCATCGAGCGCGAGGGGCGCGCGCTGGTCATCGGCGTGAACAAGTGGGACCGCGTCGAACCGCGTCCTGGCACCATCAAGCAACTCCGCGAAGAAACCGATCATCGGTTGCCTCAGGTCAAAGGCGTGCCCGTCGTCGCCGTCTCGGGCCTCACCGGCGCGGGGCTCGACCGGCTGATGCAAGCCGTCGTCGACGCGTATGCGGTGTGGAATCGGCGCGTGGGAACGAGTGCGCTCAACCGCTGGATCGCCGAGGTCGTTGCTGCCCATCCGCCACCGGCGGTTTCGGGACGGCGCATCCGGCTCGACTACATCACCCAGCCCAAGAGCCGGCCGCCGAGCTTCGTGCTCTTCACCAGCCGCGCCGACGCGCTGCCGGACGCTTACCGACGCTATCTCGTCAACAGTCTGCGCGAAACCTTCGATCTGCCCGGCACGCCGATCCGGCTCGCGCTGCGAGAGAAGAAAAATCCTTACGCGAGACGCGCAAAGCGATGACCTCGCGTCGTTGGCGCGCTCAATCAGGCGTACGCGATGGCCGCTCGCCGGCTTCGCGGTCTCAGGACGGCGGCTGGAAGCTGAGAAACTTGCCTTTCGGATAGGCGTAGAGCTTGCCGCTCTCGTGCATGCTGGGCAGGCACATCTCGACGATCGTCTGCGCGACATGGTCCGGAGGTTCGAGCGTGGTGGGGTCTTCACCGGGCATTGCCTGCGCGCGCATGCGGGTGCGCACCGGTCCCGGCGTGAACACATTGACCCGCACATTGGTGGTCGCAGTTTCCGCCGCGTAGGTGCGTGCCAGCACTTCGAGCGCGGCTTTGGAGACGGCGTAGGGTCCCCAATAGGCCAGTGTCAGCGCGGCTACGCCCGATGAGACGAACACCACGCGTCCTGCCTCGGAGCGCTTCAATAGCCCGTCCAGGGCGCGGATGAGCCGCCAGTTGGCAGTGACGTTGACCGCCATCACCTCGTCCCAGGCTTGTGCCTCGACATGGCCGAGCGGGGACAGCGGCCCAAGAATGCCGGCATTGCCGATCATCACGTCGAGTCGTCCGAAGCGCTCGTGCAGGGCAGGGCCGAGCCGATCGATGCCCTGGTAATCCTTGAGGTCGAGCGGCACGAGCGTGGCAGAACCACCCAAGGCCTTGATCGCGTCATCGAGCTCCTCGAGCCCGCCGACCGTGCGCGCGAGCGCGACAATATGGGCGCCGGCGCTGGCCAGCGCGAGCGCGGTGGCATAGCCGATGCCGCGCGAGGCGCCGGTGACGAGCGCGATACGGTCGGCGAGGGGAAGGGGCATCGATGCTCTCTCGTCATTGCGGGCGCAGACAAGTTCACGCAGTCTGCGCAGGCTTGACTGCGTTGCGCGCGCCGGAACCCATAATCCCGGCATTTGAGAATTTCAAATGATGGCGGCTTTGAATGCCGGGCAGCGCGCTGCATGCGCTCCCGGCGTGATATTTCGCGTCAGCTCGCCTCGGCGAGCAGCGACAATTGCCGCGGCGAAGCCTCCCGCCCGCTCTGGTCGGTCAGCGCGGTCGGATAGTCACCGGTGAAGCAGTGGTCGGTGAATTGCGGGCGCAGCGGATCGCGCTGCTCGTAGCCCATCGCGCGGTAGATGCCCTCGACCGACAGGAAGGCCAGCGAATCCGCGCCGATGAAACGGCGCATGCCTTCGAGGTCGTGAGTCGCCGCCAATAGCTTGTCGCGCTCCGGCGTGTCGATGCCGTAATAGTCGGAATGGGTGATCGGCGGGGAGGCGATGCGGAAATGCACCTCCTTGGCGCCGGCTTCGCGCATCATCTGCACGATCTTCACCGAGGTCGTGCCGCGGACGATGGAGTCGTCGATGAGCACGATCCGCTTGCCGCTGACGACCGCGCGATTGGCGCTGTGTTTGAGGCGGACCCCGAGCTGGCGGATTTGCTGGCTCGGCTCGATGAAGGTGCGCCCGACATAGTGGTTGCGGATGATGCCGAGCTCATAGGGAATGCCGGACTCCTGGGCATAGCCGATGGCCGCCGGGACGCCGGAATCGGGAACCGGGATCACCACGTCGGCGGCGGCCGGCGCCTCCCGGGCAAGCTGCGCGCCCATGGTCTTGCGCACGTCGTAGACGTTGCGGCCGCCGACGACCGAGTCCGGGCGCGAGAAATAAATGTATTCGAAGATGCAGGGTCGCGCCGCCATGGGGGGAAACGGCTTGTGCGAGTGCATCCCTTCTTCATCGAACACCACGACCTCGCCGTTCTCCACGTCGCGAACGTATTTCGCCCCGATGATGTCGAGCGCGCAGGTTTCAGAGGCGAGGATCGGATGGCCATCGAGCTTGCCGATCACCAGCGGGCGGATGCCGAGCGGATCGCGCGCTCCGATGAGCTTCTTGTTGGTAAGGCCGACGAAAGCGTAGGCGCCTTCGAGCTGCCGCAGCCCCTCGATGAACCGGTCGATGAAGCGGTTGCGCTTGGCATGCGCGACCAGATGCAGGATGACCTCGGTGTCGGACGTCGACTGCATGATGGCGCCGTCGCGCACCAGCTGGCGGCGCAAGGTGAGTCCGTTGGTCAGATTGCCGTTATGGCCGATCGCGAAGCCGCCGCCATCGAGCTCCGCGAACAGCGGCTGCACGTTGCGCAGGATGGTCTCTCCGGTGGTCGAATAGCGCACGTGGCCCATCGCCGACACGCCGGGCAGGCGCTCGATCACCTCGCGGCCGGAGAAATTGTCGCCGACGAGGCCCAGCCGCCGCTCGGAATGGAAGCGCTTGCCGTCGAACGAGACGATGCCGGCGGCTTCTTGCCCGCGGTGCTGGAGAGCGTGCAGTCCGAGCGCGGTGATCGCAGCCGCATCCGGGTGGCCGAATATGCCGAAGACGCCGCACTCTTCACGCAGCCGGTCGGGCATCGCTTCGAGTTTCGGTCATCTCGCTCATCTCCTCATCGCTCTCGCAAGCTCGTTCAACGGGTCTTGTCGCGGGTCAATTCCCGCAGGCCGGACCGGTCGGACGCTCGGTATCCGGCGGCCTCGTTGGGGGCGTCGAGGCCCGATCGCTGACCTGGTGTCGACTCATCCTCTTCGGGCTTCGATTTTCGCTTCAGCAAGGCGGATAGATATTTATCAATATCTTCCGGCAAAAGGGACTCGAGCCATTCGCCAGTCCCTTTGAGGACGACTTGTGACTTTGCTCCGCTAAACCACGTGGGCTGACTGCGAGGAGGTACCATCCAGTCGACGAAAGTGAAGGCGATGGCTACGATTAACAGTCCACGTGCGAGCCCGAATAGAAAGCCAAGAGTGCGGTCGAGCGCGCCGACGCGGCTGTCGAGGACCATGTCGGAGAACCGAGTCGTAATGACCGTCACGATTAACAATGTGGCCAAGAAGGCTCCGCCCGCCACGACCACTCCCGTGAGCCAATCGGGCCAGTTACCGAAATAACTCTTTGCCAATGGTGTCAGGCGCTGAAATGCATAAAAGGCTACTGCGGCCGCGATAAGCCACGCGGAGATGGACAGAATCTCGCGCATGAAGCCGCGGATCATGGCCAGCAGCCCCGAGACCAACATAAAGCCGATCAGGATGGCGTCGAGGATGGTGATGGGCATGACCGAGCTTGGAGGCTCCGCACGTTCAGGACGCCGCCGGCCGAATCGGCGAGTGAAATTGTACCAACCCTCCGCACCTCCCGCCCGGCCGGCAAGCCCGGTCGAAGGATTCGCCCCAACTTATTAATATTCCTGCCGTTATCGGCCCACCGGGAGATGGAAACGCTCCTTCCAAGCGGGCTCGGCAGTTCGGCCGCTGTATAGCTGGACGAGGCGGCGCCGTCACCCGTCTTGTTGGCCGGCTCGCTTGCCCCATCGTCGTCCGTCGCCAGTCCTGCGTGCGGCGATGTCGGCGACCAGGCTCGCAAGGGTGCTCATGGGCTTTAGCGACAGTCCTAGCTCGCTGTCCTCTTCGGCGCGTACCCCTTCAGGAACAACGGCACGGGCAAAGCCGAGCTTTTTCGCCTCCTTGAGCCGGGTTGCCACCTGTGCCACCGGCCGCACCGCGCCCGATAGCGAGATTTCGCCGAAGTACACGGCATCGGCCGGCAATGGCGCCTCAGTGAACGAAGAGACGAGCGCGGCGGCGGCGGCGAGGTCGGCCGCGGGCTCCTGGATGCGCAATCCGCCCGCGACATTGAGGTAGACGTCGTGGCCGGAGAGCCGCACGCCGCAATGGGCCTCCAGCACCGCAAGCACCATCGACAGCCGGTTCTGGTCCCAGCCGTTCACCGCGCGCCGCGGCGTGCCGAGCGAGGTCGGAGCCACCAGCGCCTGGATTTCAACCAAGAGCGGCCGGCTACCTTCGATGCCGGCGAAGACCGCGGTGCCGGGTGAGCCGAGATCGCGCTCGGAGAGAAACAGCTCGGAGGGATTGGCGATCTCGCGCAGCCCACCTCCCGTCATCTCGAAGACGCCGATCTCGTCGGTCGGACCGAAGCGATTCTTGACCGCGCGCAAGATGCGGAACTGGTGCGAGCCTTCGCCTTCAAAGGAGAGCACCGCGTCGACCATGTGTTCGACCACCCGCGGCCCGGCGATCTGACCGTCTTTCGTGACGTGGCCGACGAGGATCACGGCCGCACCCGAGCGCTTGGCGAAGCGGATCAACGCCTGCGCGCTCGCGCGCACCTGCGTCACCGTGCCGGGGGCAGCCTCGACCATGTCGGTCCACATCGTCTGGATCGAGTCGATGATGACGAGCCGCGGGGTCGCGTGTTCGCCAAGGGTCGCCACGATGTCCTCGAGCGAGGTCTCGGCGGCCAGTTCCACTTGCGCGTCCGCGAGGCCAAGCCGCTCGGCGCGCAGCCGCACCTGCGCGACCGCCTCTTCGCCGGAAATGTAGGCCGCGCGATGTCCGCCGCGGGCCAGCGCGGCCGCGACCTGGATCAGCAGCGTCGATTTGCCGATGCCGGGATCGCCGCCGAGGAGCAGTACCGAGCCGCGCACAAAGCCGCCGCCGGTGACGCGATCGAATTCGGCGAGCCCCGACGCGAGCCGCGGCGCGTCGCGCCCCGCGCCGGCGAGCGGCTCGAGCGCAAACGGCCGCCCCTTGCGCGGCGCACGGCCGGGCCCTTGTGGGCGCGCGGAACTCTCCTCGGAAATGGTGTTCCATTCGCCACAGGCCTCGCATTTGCCTTGCCAGCGGCCGTAAGCCGCGCCGCAGTTCTGGCAGACGAAGTTTGTGTCGCGACGAGCCATGGCCCGCATATCGCTCATTTCAGTGCCTGTCCGGGGTGCGGCACCCAAGGGCGCGTAGCCGCATGGCGCAGCGCCCACGACGCCCGCGCGCCCCGAATCAGTCGCCTTTGTAGACCCGGTGGTAGCGTTGTCCGAGATTGGTGAGAACCTCGTAACCAATAGTCCCCATGCCGGCGGCGAGCTCGTCGACGCTGATGCCGTCGCCGATCAAGATGGCAAGATCGCCGCGGCGCGCGGCGCCCTCGGCAAGATCGGTGACGTCGACGGCCAGTAGGTCCATCGATACGCGGCCGGCGATGGGGCAACGCTTCCCGGCGACGATGACCTCGGCTGCGGGTTTGCCCCTGGCGGCGCTGGCCGAGCGCAGGAAGCCGTCCGCATAACCGACTGCCACGACGGCGATGCGGCTCGGCCGCGTGGCGGCGAAGGCTGCGCCGTAACCGACGGTTTCGCCCTTGTTGACCGGGCGCACCTGAATGATCCGGCCCTTGAGGTCCACCACCGGCCGCATGGGACTCTTCTTGCCCGGGGTCGGGTTGACGCCGTAAAGCGCCACGCCCGGCCGAACGAGGTCGCAATACGCGCTGCCACCGAGGAATATGCCCGAGGAATTGGCAAGCGAGGACGGCACGCCGCGATACAGAAGGCGAATTTCGCGAAATAGCCGGATCTGCCGGTCATTCATCGGATGATCGGGGATCTCGGCGCAGGCGAGATGACTCATCAACAGCGTGAAGCCATGATTTTCCGATTGCAGGCGCGGAGCGACGGCAGCCGCCTCGTCCAGCGTGATCCCGAGCCGGTTCATGCCGGTGTCGACGTGGAGCGCCGCGCCGCCGCGCCAGTTCTTGATGGCGACGAAGGCATCCCATTCGGCCAGCTCGGTCGTGCTGTTGATCACCGGCCGCAGATAGTCGGCCGCGAATGCCGGCGCCGAGCCCGGCATCAGCCCGTTGAGCACGTAGATGACGGCCTCGGGCGCAAGCGCTCGCACACGCCGTCCTTCGGCGACATCGGCGACGAAAAAGGTCCTGCACCCGGCTCCGGACAGTGTGCGCGTGACCGGTTCGAGGCTGCAACCATAAGCGTTGGCCTTGACCACCGCGGCGCATTCCACCGGCACGGTCATGCCCGCCAGCATCTTCCAATTGGCCTCGATGGCGGCAAGGTCGACGGTGAGGATGCCTCCGGCTTCCGTTGGGTCGGAAGCGGCGGGCGGCACATTGGCGGGCCGCAGGTCGGGCTCGTGGACGGTCATAGTTGAAGTTTATGGCGAGGCGCGGTGCGGCCGTCTAGGGCAGGCGAGCAAAACACTGCGCGTCCTTGGCGCTCGCGTGGCAGCAGCGGCGACCGATCTTGACCGCGGTCAAATGGATGCAAGCGCGAAGCTCGCGTTTCACATGCGCGGTGACGCGATCTGCCTGCGGCCCGCTAGACCCGTTCCGGCATCTGATCGTCGCGCGCGAGGTTATCGAAGCGAGTAACCGCCGCGTCGAATTGGACATTGACGGTGCCCGTCGGCCCGTGGCGCTGCTTGCCGATGATGATCTCGGCCTTGCCGTGCACGCTGGCCATCTCCACCTGCCATTTCGTATGCTCGTCGGTGCCGGGCCGCGGCTCCTTGTTGCTCAAGTAGTATTCTTCACGGAACACGAAAAGAACCACGTCAGCGTCCTGCTCGATCGAGCCCGACTCGCGCAGGTCCGAGAGTTGCGGCCGTTTGTCGTCCCGGTTCTCGACCTGGCGCGACAGTTGCGAGAGCGCCAGGATCGGCACGTTGAGTTCCTTGGCGAGCGCCTTGAGGCTCGTCGTGATCTCGGTCACTTCCTGCACACGGTTTTCCATGGCCCTGCGGGTCGAGCCCTGCAGGAGCTGGATGTAATCGATAACGAGGAGGTCGAGGCCCTTTTGCCGCTTGAGACGCCGGGCGCGCGCGGCAAGCTGTGCGACGGTCAGTCCGCCCGTCTCGTCGATGAAGAACGGCAAGTGCTGCAGCTCGATCGCCACGTCCTTGATTTTCTCAAAGTCCCGCTCGTTGATGCCGCCGCGCCTGATCGTGCTTGAGGGAATGCCGCTCTGCTCGGCGATGATGCGCGTGGCAAGTTGCTCGGCCGACATTTCGAGCGAGAAGAAACCGGCGATGCCGCCGTTCACGGTGTCGATATGCCCGTCGGCGCGCACCTCGCCGCGCCAGGCGCGCGCGACGTTGTAGGCAATATTGGTGGCAAGCGCGGTCTTGCCCATGCCGGGGCGGCCCGCGACGATGATCAGGTCGGACGGTTGCAGTCCGCCCATCTTGCTATCGAGGTCCTTGAGAGCCGTTGCCAGCCCCGAAAGCTTTCCCTCGCGCTGATAGGCGCGCGCCGCCATGTCGATGGCGGTGGTGAGCGCGGTCTCGAATTTCTGGAAGCCGCCGCCATAGCGGCCGACCTCCGCGAGCTCATACAGGCGCCGCTCGGCATCCTCGATCTGATCGCCCGGGGCGAAATCGACCGGCGCGTCGAAGGCGACGTTGACCATGTCCTCGCCGATATTGATCAGCTCGCGCCGGATCGCGAGATCGTAGACTGTGCGGCCATAATCCACCGCGTTGATGATGGTCGTCGCCTCGGCGGCGAGCCGGGCGAGGTACTGGGCAAGCGTCAATCCGGCGATGTCGGTCTCAGCGGGCAGGAAGGTCTTCAACGTCACCGGCGATGCCAGCTTGCCGGTGCGAATAAGACTGCGCGAGATGTCGTAGATCTGCTGATGAATCGGCTCGAAGAAATGCTGCGGCTCGAGAAAATCGCTGACGCGATAGAGTGCCTCGTTATTGACCAAAACCGCGCCCAGGAGGGCCTGCTCGGCCTCGATATTGTGCGGTGCGGCGCGGTAGGGTGGCGCCGACTGTTCCGCTGGCTTGCGCGATATTGATTCGACAGCCATGACATTCCAGTGTTTTGATTTTGTGACAGTATCGAGGCACGGCACCCACTCAACTGGTGCGGAACTACGCACGGCGACAGGGAAGGACCACAAGCTAGCACGCGCAATGAGTCGCTAGGGAATGTCCGTTGGTGAATTTCCCCGCTCATCACCGGGTGAAAATTGCTTTTTGATAGCCCGCAGCAGAAGTCTTGACGATGCTGAACTATGATGGGCGAGGGCAGAATCACTCCCCTGCCAGCCGCAATTGCGGCCGGCCGCCGCCTTCGAGTGCGCGTAACCGCGCCTCCTCGCGGCCGATGTAATCGCGGGTCATCGGCACGATTCCTTGCCGCTTGGTCAATTGCAGCTGGAAAACCATCATTGCTTGCTCGCGAAACGCCATCTCCGACGCCGCCAGATAGAACTCCCACATGCGCGTGAAGCGCGCGTCGTAGAGCCGTTCGACCTGCTCGCGATGGGCGAGGAAGCGTTCGCGCCAAGCCTTGAGCGTCTCGGCATAGTGCAGGCGCAGGATTTCAATGTCGGTGACCAGCAGGCCCGCGCGCTCGACCGCGGGCAGCACCTCGGACAGCGCCGGAATGTAGCCGCCGGGAAAGATGTACTTCGCGATCCAAGGATTGGTGATGTTGGGACCTTCCGATCGTCCGATCGAATGCAGCAGCATCACGCCGTCGTCGTCGAGCAGAGCGTGGCATTTGCGAAAGAAAGCGTCGTAAAAGCCGACGCCGACATGCTCGAACATGCCGACCGATACGATGCGATCGAATTTCTCCGGCACGTCGCGATAGTCCTGTAGGCGAAACTCGGCCTTGTCGGAGAGTCCCTTCTCGGCCGCGCGCACGCGTGCAAGGGCAAGCTGCCGCTCCGACAGCGTGATGCCGGTGACGCGCGCGCCGCAAAGCTCGGCGAGATAGAGTGCGAGCCCGCCCCAACCGCAGCCGATGTCGAGCACGCGCCGATCCGGCGGGACGAGAAGCTTCGCCGCCAGGTGACGCTTCTTCGCAAGCTGGGCGTCATCGAGCGATTGTTCGCCGCTCTCGAAATAGGCGCAGCTGTATTGCGTGTCGGCATCGAGAAACAGCCCGTAAAGCTGGCCGTCGAGATCGTAGTGGTGCGCCGCGTTGCGCCGCGCTTGCGGGCGCGGATTAAATTGTTTGACGCGGCGATGAAGGTAGCGGACGAGCCGTCGCAACCGCGCCCACGCCGGCAGTCCGTCCTCGCGGGGCTGACCGAGCACGATGGCAAGGACATCAGCGATCGAGCCCTCTTCGACGACGATGCCGCCGTCCATATAGGCTTCACCAAACCTCAACGCGGGATCGAGGAGGACGCCGCGCTCGGCGGCTCGCGTGGTGAAGCGGATCGCCGCCGGCGTGCCGGTCCCGTCGCCAAAGGTAAAGCTTGAGCCGGCCACGGTCCTGACCCGGAGATTCCCTGCGCGGATCAACCGTCCCAATGCCGCCCGAAGCAACCGATCCATCGGCCGCCTCCCACCGCGTCGACTAGCCGCGCCGTGCCACAATCGACGTCCGCGGTCGTTGTGCGAGCAGATCGCGCCGCGGCCGATTGCAACCGGCACTTCCTCCGGAGGGGAGAATTAAAACAAAGTCTCTTGGCTGCCGCAATGGCTTAAGTTGCAAGAGGTTAGGAATGAAATACAGGTCAACTGGGGGCAGACAGGTCGCATCCTCATTTGGCCAAAAATTCGAAGCAAAAAGTCGCCTCAGCGTCGGCTGTGATGGAGGATTGATCGTGGCGAGGGTTGCTCTAGTCGTGCCGTGGGTCATCGCGGCCGCCCTGACGACGGCGGATGCGCCGGCGCAGGCCCAATCGAATCTCGACGCCGGCAAGTCGGCCGCGCAAATATTCGCCGATACCTGCAGCGCGTGCCACCGCGGTCCGCGGGAAGTTAGGCCAACGAGCGCGGCTTTCCTGCGGGAACATTATACCACCGGCGGCCGGGAAGCGGCGGCAATGGCCGCTTATCTGGCCTCGGTCGGGAGCGATGCGCGGGCGGTCCAACAGCGGCGGCCCCCCACGCTGGGCGCGGGCCAGGCGGCCTCGCCGGGAGCCGACCAAGGCAACGGCCGTCGGACGCCCGAGCAGGGTCAGCCGTCGCCAGGCGCGGCCACCGCCAGCGCGATTCGGCCTCGGCTTCCCTCCGAGAGTGTGGAAGCGGGCAATCTGCCGATTGCTGCTGCGCCGGGAGGCGCTGCTGCCGAGACCGGTCCGCCGCAAGCCGCCGTGGCAGCACCGCCGCGGCAGAGCGGCATCGAAGCCTTCGAGGAATAGCGCCAAGACGGCGACGTCCGTAGAACTCGCCTCCGGTTCGCCCCCTGTGGTTTCAGACAAGCGGCAATCGCGAAACCTGTCTGCGCGACTCGCGCCGACGCGGTTGCGAGATCGTCACCCGTTGGCCGCATGCGCTGCGCAAACCGCGTCAACACAAGGACGCTATTTTTTCTCCGCTTCCGCGTCCGCTGGCGAGGTCTCATCGGCGGCCTCATGCGTTCGGCGCGCCTCGACTACCTCCGGCTCGAAGAAGGCCTCCGCTGCCGCTACGGCCGCCTCGGCGGCTTCCTCGCCTTCCTCGCGGACGACGGTGATGTCCTCGCCGCGGGCGAGCCGTTGAGCCTCGTCTGCGTTGCGCGCGACGCTGACGTTGATTGTCACCTCGACTTCGGGGTGCAGCGAAACAGGCACCTTGTGCAACCCGATCGTCTTGATCGGCGCGTTAAGCGCGACCTGAGCGCGACTGATAGCAAAGCCCCTTTCCGTGACCAGCAGGGCCAGGTCGCGGGGAGAGACCGAGCCATAAAGCTGGCCGCCCTCGGCCGCCTGGCGCAGCACCGTGAAGCTCTGACCGTCGAGCTTCTGAGCGATCTTTTCCGCTTCCCCTTTTTGCTCGAGGTTGCGCGCTTCGAGCTCGACTTTCATCTTCTCGAAGCGCGTGCGGTTGTCCTTGGTCGCGCGCAGCGCTTTGCCCTGGGGCAAGAGATAGTTGCGCGCGAACCCGTCCTTGACGCGTACGACGTCGCCCATTTGGCCGAGCTTGGCGACGCGCTCAAGCAGGATTACTTCCATGACTGTCTCTCCATCTATTGAGCATCGGCATTCATCAGGTCCGCAAACTCGGCGGCCCGCGCCTTCGTGCGACGCGACCGCGAATGTTGAAAGCAGCCTCGGCGAGCCCCAGGATGGACATCGCCAGAACCGGCCAGCCGAGCACGACCGCCGCGGCATAGACCGCCGCGAGCACGAGCGCGCGACCACTGATCCCGCGCGTGATCGCATGCAGGACGGCAAAGCCGAGCATTGCAAAGACCATGAGCAGGCTGGCCGCAAACGCGCCGGCAAGAACGCCCACGAGGTCGGGCAGGAACGAGCCGGCGACGGCGGCGGCCAGAAATCCGGAGGTCGATGCAGGTAACGTCAAGGCCGCCAAATCCGGCCATGGCCGCTTGAGCCGGCCTGAGATCTTCACGACACGCGCGGCGAGCCAGAGATTGAACACATTGATAATGGTGGAGAACACGGCCGCGGCCGGCGGCACAGCGACCACCAACAGGTCGATCAGCGACTGGTCGCGCAGAATACGTTCGTAGGTCTTGCGCAAGGCGGCCTGCAGGGTCTGTTGGTCGGTGCCGAAATTGGGAACGGCGGCGACGATGATGAGCGTTCCGATCACTGCCGCCCACAGCACGAGCCGGCCGGCCGGATACCATTCGAACGCGCCCCCGCCGTTCGTTGCCGGCCGCGCGAGTAATGCCAAATAGCCTAGCCACCACGCTCCGAACGCGATGACGGGCGCGGCGATGAAGAACGTGCCGGAAAGGGCCATGATCGCCGCCGTCGCAGACGCCGCCGCAATCAGCCCCGCCACGTGGCTCCAGCCGAGCGCAGCGATCAGGATCGGTAACGGGGCGAGGTAAAACAGGAAGATCGCAGCGATCGATCCCGACACGACCGAGGCGAACAGCAGCGCTGCTGCCGCCCCGGCTCCCAGTCCGACCAGTATGATTTGCATCATCTTCAGCTGTCCCGCTTCATCAGCGGTTAGAGACGGATCGAGTTCCGTCCCAACCATCGCAGGGCGGACGACGCAGCGCGCACGGCGGCCAAGTCGGCCTCTCGTAGCACCTTCGCTCGTCCGCTGGCGCTTGCTCGTCTGTGCTCCGTCGTCTGCGCGCCCTCGTCCGCTAGCGGATCACATAGGGCAACAATCCGAGAAAGCGGGCGCGTTTGATGGCCCGCGCCAGCTCCCGCTGCTTCTTGGCGGACACCGCCGTAATCCGACTCGGCACGATCTTGCCGCGCTCGGAGACATAGCGCTGCAAGAGCCTCACGTCCTTATAGTCGATCTTCGGCGCATTGGCGCCGGAAAACGGACAGGTCTTGCGGCGGCGAAAGAATGGCCGACGAGTCTGTGTTGGAGAAAGCGCCATGGCTGTCACTCCTCGGTGGCCGCGGCGGGAAAGGACTCCTCGTAGCCTTCGCGCGGCGGACGGCCGTCGCGCTCGCGGTCGCGACGATGCTCGCCACGATCGCGATCGCGGAAGCCGCCGCGGTCACGATCGCGAAAGCCGAAACCGCGATCGTCGCGCTCGCGATCGCGGTCGACCTTGCGCATCATCGCGGAGGGACCTTCCTCGTGCTCGTGCACGCGAACCGTGAGGTAGCGCAACACATCCTCGCTGAGCCGCTGCTGCCGCTCGATCTCGTTGAGGGCGGCCGACGGCGCTTCAATATTGAACAGGGTGAAATGTGCCTTGCGGTTCTTACGCAAACGGTAGGCGAGGGACTTCACGCCCCACTGCTCGGTCTTGGCGACCTTGCCCCCCATTTGCTCGATGATGGCCTTGAACTGGGCGGTCAGTTCTTCGACCTGTTGCGCGCTGGCGTCTTGGCGCGTGAGGAAGACGTGTTCGTAGAGCGGCATCCGATGCCTTTCCCATGTTCGCTGCTCCCCCCGGCGCAAAGCCCTTCGAGCCCTTTTCGGGAAAGGCTCGAATGCTCAGAAGGCGGGAACACGGGACGCCGGACCATCGGCCCTGCCGCCCGGCATTGGCCGAGCAGCCGTCCGTTCAGTTCCCAGCCGGGATCGAGCGGAAGCGCGCGTTATAAGGAGTTCCGACGAAAAGGCAAGGCTGCTCCCTGGCGGCACAGGGTGCACCGGCAGCCACCGCTCGGCTTGACAGGGCGGATGTCGCGGTGTCTTAGGGCCTGACCTCATTAAGGGGAGGGAATGTCGTTCGCTTTCGTATTTCCGGGCCAAGGCAGCCAGGTGGTCGGCATGGGCAAGGCCCTCGCCGACGCCTTTGGGCCGGCACGCGCGGTGTTCGAGGAGGTCGATGCGGCACTGGGCGAGAACCTCACCCGCATCATCTGGGAAGGGCCGGCCGAGACGCTGACGCTGACGGAGAACGCACAGCCCGCACTGATGGCGGTGTCGCTCGCGGCCATGCGCGTGTTGGAGACGCAAGCGGGCGTCGATCTTGCGCGCGACGCGCGATTCGTGGCCGGCCATTCGCTCGGAGAATATTCAGCGCTCGCCGCCGCTGGCGCGCTCACCATTGCCGACACCGCGCGGCTCCTGCGCATTCGCGGTCGGGCAATGCAGAAAGCGGTGCCAGTGGGCACCGGCGCCATGGCGGCACTGCTCGGGCTTGACTTCGATCAGGCGGCGGCGGTCGCGGCGCAGGCCGCGCACGGGGAAGTTTGTCAGGCCGCGAACGATAACGGCGGCGGACAGGTCGTGGTGTCTGGCGACAAGGCGGCGGTCGAACGCGCCGTCGAGATCGCGAAAGAAAGGGGCGCTCGGCGCGCCATGATGCTGCCCGTCTCTGCGCCCTTCCACTGCGCGCTGATGCAACCGGCAGCCGACGTCATGGCCGCGGCGCTGGCAAAGATCGCCGTGAAGCCGCCAGTGGTGCCGGTCGTCGCCAATGCGCTGGTCAAGCCGGTCACTGATCCGGCCGACATCGTGCGCGCGCTTGTCGCGCAAGTCACCGGGACGGTGCGCTGGCGCGAGTCCGTTGCGCTCATGGCGGCTGCGGGCGTCACCACTTTTTATGAGGTCGGCGCCGGCAAGGTATTAAGCGGCCTTGTCAGGCGCATCGCCGATGGGGCGCGCGGCGTTGCGATCGGAACGCCGGAGGACATCGCGATGTTCGGGCTGACCAACGCATGATTTCGAGGAGCGATCGATGTTCGATCTGACCGGAAAGGCCGCGCTCGTCACCGGAGCGACCGGCGGGATCGGGGGAGCGATCGCGCGCGCATTTCACCGCCAAGGCGCGACCGTCGCGCTCTCCGGCACGCGACGCGACGTGCTCGATCAGCTGGCCGGGGAGCTCAAGGACCACGTCCACGTGCTGCCCTGCAACCTCGCGGACAAAGACGAGGTCGAGGCGCTGGTGCCGAAATGCGAGCAGGCCATGGGGAGGCTCGATATTTTGGTGGCCAATGCGGGAATCACCAAGGACAACCTCCTGGTTCAGCTGCGGGATGAGGACTGGGACCAGGTCGTTGCAATCAATCTGACCGCGACGTTCCGCCTCGCGCGGGCGGCGGTGCGCGGAATGATGCGACAGCGCTTCGGCCGCATCATCGGCATCACCTCGGTGGTGGGGATCACCGGCAATCCCGGTCAGGGTAATTATACCGCGACCAAGGCGGGGATGATCGGCATGATCAAGTCGATCGCGGCCGAATACGCCAAACGCGGCGTGACGGCGAATTGCATCGCGCCCGGGTTGATCGCCACGGCGATGACCGACAAGCTCAACGACAAGCAGCGGGAGACGATCCTCGCCCGAGTGCCTGCGGGCCGGCTCGGCGCAGGGGCGGATGTGGCGGCTGCCGCGGTCTTTCTCGCTTCGCAAGAGGCCGCCTACATCACCGGCCAGACGCTGCACGTGAACGGCGGGATGGCGATGATTTGAGCGTCGTCGTCGAGGCCCCGCGGGGTTCCCGATGCGGCGCCGCCGTGCTGGTCAAGGCATTTGAAGTATGGTAACCGAGCTTCGGTTTGGCTGGGGCGGCATAACGGTGCCAATCGTCATAGGGGTCCGCTCGCGACCCGATGATCCGACGGCGGATACCACGCAAGCCCATACCGCAATGGCTCGGGGGCGCTGACCGATCGAGCCCAATTCAAAGGACGCGAGGTTGCAGCGATGAGTGATATTGGCGAGCGGGTGAAAAAGATCGTCGTGGAACATTTGGGCGTCGAACCCGAAAAGGTGACCGAGAACGCAAGCTTCATCGACGATCTCGGGGCCGACAGCCTGGATACGGTCGAACTCGTCATGGCGTTCGAGGAAGAATTCGGTTGCGAGATCCCTGATGACGCCGCCGAGACCATCCTGACGGTCGGCGACGCCATTAAATTCCTTGAAAAAAACGCAAAAAGCTAACGCCGCCATTTCGGGCGGACCCTCACGGTTTTCTGCGATCGGAGATTGCCTTGGCGCCCTCGCGGCGGCGGGAGAATATGATATTGGCTGCGGGCTAAGGAACCGAAGATGAGACGCGTCGTCGTCACGGGGCTCGGCATGGTGACACCGCTCGCTTGCGGCGTCGAGCCGACCTGGCAACGCCTCATCAACGGCGACAGCGGGGCCAGGCGCATCGAGACCTTCGACGTTTCCGATTTGGCGGCGAAGATCGCCTGTCAGGTTCCGCGTGGCGACGGCTCGAACGGCAGCTTCAATCCCGACCAATGGATGGAGCCGAAGGAGCAGCGCAAGGTCGATGATTTCATCGTCTTCGCCATGTGCGCCGCGCGCCAGGCGCTCGACGATGCGGGCTGGAAGCCGGCGACCTACGACGAACAAGCGAGTACCGGCGTGATGATCGGGGCCGGTATCGGCGGCCTCACCGGCATTGCCGAAACTGCGATCGTACTAAAGGAGAAAGGGCCGCGGCGCGTGTCGCCGTTCTTCATCCCCGGCCGTTTGATCAACCTGGCGGCGGGATATGTGTCGATTGCGCACGGCCTGAAGGGACCCAATCACGCGGTGGTAACCGCCTGTTCGAGCGGGGCGCATGCCATCGGCGATGCCGCACGCTTGGTGGCGCTGGGTGACGCCGAGGTCATGGTGGCGGGCGGCGCCGAGTCGCCGATCTCGCGCATCGGCATGGCCGGATTTCTCGCCTGTCGCGCGCTGTCCACGTCATTCAACGATACGCCGGAACGTGCGTCTCGCCCTTACGACCGCGATCGGGACGGGTTTGTGATGGGCGAGGGCGCGGGCATCGTCGTGCTCGAAACTTATGAGCACGCCAAGCGCCGGGGCGCCAGGATTTATGCCGAGCTCATCGGCTATGGACTCTCTGGCGACGCTTATCACATCACCTCGCCGGCGGAGGACGGCGATGGCGCACTACGCTGCATGAATGCGGCGATCAAGCGCGCCGGCATCCCGGCGGGGGAGATCGATTACATCAATGCTCATGGCACCTCGACGCCGGTCGGCGACGAGATCGAGCTTGGCGCCGTGCACCGTCTGGTCGGCAACGCCGCGGCGCGCATGTGCATGTCCTCGACCAAGTCCTCGATCGGGCACTTATTGGGTGCCGCGGGTGCCGTCGAGGCGATCTTTTCGATCCTGGCAATGCGCGACGGCGTGGCGCCACCAACCATCAATCTCGATAATCCGTCCGTGGAGACGGCGATCGATCTCGTGCCGCATCACTCGAAAAGGCGCAGCATCGACGTGGTCCTGTCCAATTCTTTCGGCTTTGGTGGAACCAATGCGTCGCTCATCTTTCGCCGCCTTACAGATTAAGGCGAGCTCGGGGCGGCGCCCTGAACGGGTGTGATTCACGGTTCCACCTTTGGCCATATTCTCGTTTAATATGAGGGGGTTCTGTCCTATCCCGCTGTGCCATTCGATGGGAGATCGGCGAAATGACATGCTCACGCCTTTGCGGGGCTCGCGAGGGTCGGTACCTGAACTGGACGCGGTGGTAGCGGTTATCGTGGGCCTCAAGGTGGGGACATAGCCGGTGAACTCGCATAACGCACCGCCTGGCAGCAGCGGCCGCGATCCGGCGCGTCCGGACGCCTCACCGGACGCTTCCAAGGCAGGAGGGGGGAGCATTGATCCGTCGCTACCGCGGCCCAACCCGTTGCCGGCGTCTGCCGGATCGCCTCCTGCAGCGACTTCGGGACGGGTGGTGCTTGGTGTCGGAGAGCCGGAACCGCCCATATCGGGGCGGCCGGACGGACTGGGCGGGTCGGTCATGGAGCCCAAGCGCATCGCGCCGCGCAGCCCGCGCGCCGCGCTCGAGCCCGATCACGTGCCGGTTCCGAGCCGGCGTTCCAGGCGCGTACGCAACCCACTGGTGATCATGGGCAACGCCGTTTTCACCGCGTTGGTCCTCGTCCTTATCGTTGCGGGCGGAGCGGTTGTCTTCGGCAAGAGCCGGTTCGAAGCCCCGGGCCCCTTGCAAGAGGACAAGATCGTCAGCATCCCGCCGCGCACCGGCATGCTGGACATCGCCGATCTGCTCAAGCGCGAGGGGGTGGTGGACGCGAACCGTTTCGTCTTTATCGGCGGCGTGTTCGCGCTCAAGGCGCGCTCCGATCTCAAGGCCGGCGAATATCTCTTCTCCAAGCAGGCCAGCATGAAAGACGTGGTGGAAACGATTCTCGAAGGAAAGGTGGTGCAGCATCAACTCACCATTCCGGAAGGCCTGACGTCCGAGCAAATCGTCGCGCGGCTCCTGGAGAACGACGTTCTCTCCGGCAACATCAAGGATGTCCCGCGGGAAGGCAGCCTGCTACCCGACGGCTACCATTTCAACCGCGGATTCACGCGCGAGCAGATGCTCCAACGCATGCGCCAGGCGCAAGATCGGCTGGTGCGCGAAGTATGGGATCGCCGCAATCCCGATCTGCCGCTCAAGACGCCCGACCAACTCGTCATTCTCGCATCGATCATCGAGAAGGAGACCGGCAAGCCCGAGGAGCGCACGCGCATCGCGGCGGTGTTGGCGAACCGGCTCAAGCAGAAGATGAAACTGCAATCGGATCCAACCATCATCTACGGTCTCGTCTTCGGCAAGGGGGCGCTCGGGCATCCGCTCACCAAGAGCGAGATAGCGCAACCCACTCCCTACAACACTTACGTCATCGACGGCTTGCCGCCCGGACCGATTGCCAACCCCGGTCGCGCTTCGATCGAGGCCGCCGCCAATCCGGCGCGCACGAAGGAACTCTATTTCGTGGCCGACGGCACCGGTGGACACGCTTTCGCGGAAAGCTACGAGCAGCATGTAAAGAACGTCGGGCGCTTACGTGCGATCGAGCACGAGCTGCGAGGAGAGGCGCCGGTCCCGGACGCCCAAACGCCACCTGCCCCGACACGCACGGCGCCGTCGGCCGCGCAGCGCAGCAAGCGCAGCGCCAACGGTTCGTCAAAGGGCGCCGTGGCGCCCGCGCAGTAAGTTCGCACAACGCGCCCGCGTCCTCTGCCCTTGTGACCTCTCTCGCTCGTCGCTAAGGTCCCCGCCCGATTCGATCACCCAAGATGCTTGCGTGGGTAGAGGCCGATGGCGCTCTCGAGCATGACCGGCTTCGCGCGTGGCCACGGCGTGAGCGGCGCCTATACCTGGGCTTGGGAGCTGAAATCGGTCAATGCCAAGGGGTTCGATTTGCGGCTGCGTCTGCCGCCGGGCTGGGACGCGGTCGAGGGTCCGGCGCGCAACGGCGCAGCACAGGTGCTCGCGCGCGGCACGGTGCATGGCACGCTCACGGTGGAACGGCAGGGCGTCGCGCCCAGCGTGCGCATCAACGAGCCCGTGCTCGCAGCCGTGCTCGCGACCGTCAAGGGCCTCGCCGGACGTGTGGACGCCGCCGCACCGAGGCTCGACGGCATCCTGTCGCTCAAAGGCGTGATCGAGGTCATCGACGAGGACGAGCGCGAAGAGGATCGGCGCGTCGCCGAGGCGGCGGTCATCGCCGGCTTCCATGCAACGGTCGCGGAACTGGCCGCCATGCGCCGGCACGAAGGCCAGAGTTTGGGGCAAGTCCTGACCCAGCGCGTGCGGGAAATCGCCGTTCTCGCCGAGCGAGCGGAGGCCGCGCCTGGGCGTCGCCCCGAGGCGATCAAGGCGCGCATCGTCGAGCAGGTGGCGATGCTGCTCGATGCGTCCGACCGCTTCGATCCCGATCGGCTGCACCAGGAGGCGATCCTGATCGCAAGCAAGGCCGATATCCGCGAGGAGCTCGACCGGCTCGCGTCCCACGTCGCGCAGATCGAGCGGCTCATTGCCGGTGGGGGCCCAATCGGCCGCCGACTCGATTTCCTCGCGCAGGAGCTCAATCGCGAGGCAAACACGCTGTGCTCCAAGTCGAACGACGTGGAGTTGACCAACATCGGGCTGGAGCTCAAGAGCGTGGTCGAGCAGTTCCGCGAGCAAGTGCAGAATTTGGAATGAGCTGATGACGGCAAGCGGGGGTCAGCAACACAGGGACGCCGTCGCCCGCCGCGGGCTCATGCTAGTGCTGTCCTCGCCTTCGGGTGCAGGCAAGACAACGCTTTCGCGCAGGCTGCTCGACGCCGATCCCGGCGTGGAGCTTTCGGTCTCGGTGACGACGCGCAAGCAAAGGCCGGGCGAGGTCGAAGGCCGCGATTATCATTTCATCGACGCCGCCCGGTTCGAGGCCATGATCAAGCGTGGCGAGCTGCTGGAGCGGGCGCACGTGTTCGGCCATCGCTACGGCACACCGCGCGCGCCGGTGGAGGCCGCGCTGGTGCGCGGGCACGACGTTTTGTTCGACATCGACTGGCAGGGGACGCAGCAGCTTCGCGAAAAGGCGGACCGCGATCTCGTCAGTATCTTCGTGCTGCCGCCATCAATGCCGGACCTTGAACAGCGGCTGCGGCGGAGAGCGCAGGATTCCGATGACGTGATTCACGCTCGCATGGCAACGGCGTCCGACGAGATGAGTCACTGGGCGGAGTACGACTACGTCGTGATTAATACCGATGTCGATCACGCGTTTGCGCAGGTGCAATCGATCCTCGCGGCCGAGCGCCTCAAGCGCGAGCGGCAGATCGGTCTCTCCGAGTTCATTCGCCGCCTGCAGGCGCAGCTGTGATACCGAATTGATGAGAGCGTAGGCCGCCGGGCGAAGAAGGACCTGCGTGCCATTAACAGCGCGCTGCAAAGGCCCGCGCGAGAGCAACGAACCCCTCAACTGGCACGTCCTCGGGCCGCGCGGTCGGCTCGATCCTCGCGGCGTCGAGCAACGCGGATGGATCGGTGCCCAGCGATTTCAGGCTCTGGCGCAGCATCTTGCGGCGCTGACCGAACGCGGCTTCAGTCACCCGCTCGAGCGCGGGGCGCTCGCAGGCGAGCGGATTTTCGCGCGGCACCACCTCCACGACGGACGATGTCACTTTTGGTGGGGGCACGAAGGCGCTGCCGGCGACGTCGAACCGGATGCGCGCTTTGCAACGCCAGCCAACGAGGACGGACAGGCGTCCGTAGCTCTTGCAGCCGGGGGCGGCGACGACCCGTTCGGCAACCTCGCGCTGGAACATCAGCACGAGCCGGTCGTACCAGGGCGGCCACGGTTCGAGCGTGAGCCAGCGGACCAACAGCGCCGTGGCGATGTTGTAGGGCAGGTTCGCAACCACGCGCGCGGAGGCGTTGCCGAGGAGCGGGCGCGGATCGAAGTCGAGCGCATCGCCGGCAACGATCTCGAGGCGTCCGGGATATCGCCCAGCAATCTCGCCGAGTGCCGCGATCGCGCGGTCGTCGCGCTCGACCGCGATCACCCGCCGCGCGCCGGTTGCGAGCAGCGCACGGGTGAGCCCGCCCGGCCCCGGACCGATCTCCACGACGTCGACGCTCGCGAGCGGACCCGCCGCGCGGGCGATGCGAGCAGTGAGGTTGAGGTCGAGAAGAAAATTCTGGCCGAGCGACTTCTTGGCTCTGAGACCGTGTCGGCGTATCACCTCGCGGAGCGGCGGAAGATCATCGACGGCGCTCATGCGCGAAGCGCGACTGGACGCGAATGGGACCGCGACGAGAGCCTCGCGGCCAGTTCAAGGGCGGCGATCAGGCTCGTGGGATCGGCGCGGCCGGTGCCGGCGATGTCGAAGGCGGTACCGTGATCGGGCGATGTGCGCACGAATGGCAAGCCGAGAGTCACATTGACCGCGTGATCGAAAGCCAGCGTCTTGATCGGGATCAGCGCCTGATCGTGATACATCGCAAGGGCCACGTCGTAGCTCGCGCGCGCGGCCTCATGGAAGAGCGAGTCCGCGGGCAACGGGCCGCGGGCATCGATACCTTCCGCCCTGAGCCGTTCGACGGCGGGCCGTACGAGGGTCAGATCCTCGTCGCCGAGCGCGCCATCTTCCCCGGCATGGGGATTGAGGCCGGCGACCGCGAGGCGCGGACGCGCAATACCGAAGCGCTCATGCAGGTCGTGAGCGACGATGCGGCCGGTCTCGACCACGAGGTCGGTGGTGAGCTTGGCGACGACCTCCTTCAGCGCAAGGTGGATGGTGACGGGGACGACCGCAAGCTCGGGCGACCATAGCATCATCACCGGCTGGGCAGGCGCACCGGTCGATTCCTCGGCCAGTTTACCGAGATATTCCGTGTGTCCGGGCTCGGGAAAGCCGGAGCGATAGAGGACGTTCTTGGCGACCGGATTGGTGACGATCGCGGCCGCCGCCCCGGCGCACACATCGGCGACCGCGCGGCGAATAGCCGCAAGTGCCGCCGGCGCGCTCGATTGATCCGGATGGCCAGGCTCTGCGCTCACCGGCACGCCGATGTCGACGACGGGCAGCGCGGTCTTGAAGGCCGTCCACGCCGCCGCGGGCTCGACCACCGCGATGGTCAGGTCGGGCGCCATCCGCTTCGCGCGTCGCGCGACAAATGCCGGATCGGCAAGGAAATAGAATGGCGTAAGCTTAAGCTCGTCACGCCGGCGCCATGCCGCCAAGGTGATGTCTGGTCCGATCCCGGCCGGCTCGCCCAGCGTCAACGCCAAAGGCCGTACCATTCTTACTTGTACTCTAACATTGCGCCGCGACGTAGCTCTTCCAGATATTGTTTGGATCGCTGCTCGTAGCGCTCGGCCATGACGGTCTCACGGGCCTGACGCCGGACCAACGTGTTGTCGGCCGCCGACTCCTTCTTGGCGCAGATCGCGAACATCTCCACTCCGTACTTGGTGACTTCGGGCGGCGTCAATCGGCCGACCTCGATGCCGTCGAGCACCTTGCGCAGCTCCACCGGAATGTCAGCCGAGCTGCGAATGACCTGCTCGCGCACGGCGACATCCTTGAGGGCGCGGGCAAAGGCAATTCCATCATCGCAACCCTGAAAACGGCCGCGCAGAGCTTCCGCCTCACGCTTGCGTCCGTCGACGAATGTTTCCGGCGATCCGGCCTGAACGAAGAAAAGGATCGGGCGCAAGGTGTAATCGTAGCTGACGGTATCGTCGGATTTCGATTCCATCTTCGTGAGAATATCCTTATCGCCGATCTGCAGGCTCGACTGGTATCGCCCGCGCACGAGTTGCGACCAAGTGATATCGGCCTTGATGCGCGCCTTGAGCGTGGCGGCGTTGACGCCCGACTTCGCCAGCTGCTCGGTCAATTGCTCCGCCGTTATTCGCATGCGGCTCGCCATCGAAGCAAAGGCGGTGTCAACTTCGGAACTGGGAATCTCCAGTCCGAATTTCTTGGCCTCCTTCACCTTGAGCTTCTCGTTGATCAGTTCATCGAGGACCTCCTGGCGTGCAGGAGTCTTGTGCGTCGACAACTGATTGAGCTTGGTGCGCTGCTCGATGTCGAGCGCGGTGATCGGCTCGCCGTTGACGATAACGATCACCTGTTGGGCGCCGGCGGCGGTCGCCAAGATCGAAGCGCCGAACACCAGGATGATCGCGGTCACCAGTTTGCGGCAGGTCGTGAAACTCTCGAACATCATCGCCTCATCCGCTTCCTCGCCCATGGGAGCCGGCACCTTGCTGTCGCTCGTGCGCCGCGATCCTCCTCCGGTCCAGCCGCTCCTACGCGACGCACGCGTGGCTAATGCGTGCCGCCGAACACCCCGGGATTGACGACGGGGACGCCTGCGGTCTGGGTGCTCGTCGTGCCGCCAAGCGTGCGCAAGCTGAGCTGCATCATATAGCTGTGGTTGACCGTCACGCTGCCGCTGTACGCATAGCTTGTAATGTAGTTCAGGGCCAAGATGAGGCAGTCGTCGATGTATCCGAGGCCGACCTGGGTCTGAGTGACCGATTTGTGGTGAATGTCATACCCCGCTGCCCCCATCAGCACCCAGTTCGGGTTGATCTTGAACCGCGCGCTGGCGAGGATGCCCTCGCGGCGTTCGAGGAATCCGATCAACGGCTGGGCGGCATAGTTGCCGTACATGATCATGGTCGTCCAGCGGCCGAAGTTGGCAGTGGTCTCCAGCTCGGTGCGCTGAAGCGTGAAGTCGTTCTCCGCAAAACGGAAGCGCGAGGTGAAGGTCAGCAACGCGTTCGGCTGGTACGACGCGCGCGCCACGTAATCCGACTGCCTGCTGTCGAGTCCGCTGTTGAGGCCGGTGTTAGTCGTGCCGCCGAGGGTAAAAGAGTTCAGTCCGTAGATCTGGTAGGATTGGCCGAACAGGGCATTGACGTTTCCGCCCTGATTGAACTGGGCGGTATATTGGATGCCCGCGTTCGCCCGGCCGCCGCCTTCCACGCGGTCCCAACCGGAAAACTTATTGATCTTGAACAGATTTGAATCGTCGAAGATCAGGCTTTGCGCATCCTCGTTGGGGAACGAGCCGACCATGGTCTCGTTCGGCCGCAAAATAAGCTGGGCGATCGGCTCGATCGTCTGCGTGCCCCAGGACTGCACGTTGATGAGCGGGTAGCGGTATTCGAGGCCGGCCACCGGCATGACGCGCCCAACGTTGCTGTCACCGACATTGATGAAATTGGAGACGCCTGTCTGATCGGAGATGTTCATGTTGGCAAAGTCCGCGCGCATACTGAAGAAGGGGGTGAACATCTGGCCCCAGGAGTCGACGACGGTGTGCTTCCAATTCCACTCGGTGGACGCTCGGGTGTAATTGCCGGGGACGCCGCGCAGCAGGCAGTTGTTCGAGTTGATCAGCGCTGGGTCGGCGGTCTGGGCGCACAGCGCACCGTTGAGCGCCGCCTGCGAAATCGCGTCGAAGTTGGCGGTCTCGCGGGAGATGCTGGTCAAGTTGTTGTGGAAGCTGAGTTCACCGCCGAATATCGGGCTGTTGAAGACATAGTCGTGATCGACCACCGGGTGCACAATGGGGAGTTGGCTCTGGACGTCCGCACCTGAGAGGCCATAGAAGTAGAGCGCCCGCGCGTCAAAGTAGCTGCGGTCGCCGCGGCCCGCGAGGTAGACTTGCGATAACGCGTAATCGATGCTGACATTGAGCAAATTGGTCGGAATTGCCAGGTTTCGGATCAGTCCGTAATCGTAGAGGTAATTCTTGTCCGACAGCAGCGTCCCGTTCCAGCCCCACACCCATTTATCCGAAATGTTGAACTGCCCTGCCGTGTCCACGCTGTAGCGCCAGTCGAGATAACCCGGCGTGTTCACGAACAGATCTTTGTCGAGCTGAAAAATACCCGTGGCCCGAATGCTGTAGGCGCCGTCGACCAGTCGTTGACGCCACTCGGCTTGCAGCAAGGGACCCTGTTTGCTCGTGATCATGGGCGCGAAGGTAACGTCGTAATCGGGCGCGATCATCCAATAGTACGGGATTGTGACCCCGAACCCGTAGACCGAGCTGGTGCTGTAGT
>WNFG01000060.1_pt1 | contig 81414 bp, 79 predicted proteins | sample 5400431 | NCBI WGS metagenome assembly WNFG01 (sample SAMN13153346, study PRJNA577476) | soil metagenome | isolation source: 120 cm saprolite under Douglas fir tree site 2 hole 3 replicate 2 | place: USA:California | collected 2015-04-18
GAAGTCCGCCGCATCGCCATCAGACTCGCTCGAAAGCGGATCCAACCCGCACACATCATCGCATGGTCACTCTGGCGTAGAGCTCACCAAGCAGTCGCTCAGCGCGCCCACTTCAAAAAACGGCAACTGTAATGCTAGGATGAGGATGTTGTAGTTGGACATTGATCAATTCTCTCGAGGTTTCGGCTTGAAGTTCTTTGTCGGGCAGTTTCTAGGAACCGCCCCGTCCTTCCGCCTGAGGAATGGCGCCGTGGCCGTGAGCGAGCGGAGCGTGAGCTTACTGTCGCTCATGGCATCAACGACAAGATTTCGACCAGCGCGGAGAGCCCGTTGACACGATAGTCCGGCTCAAGGCCAAGCTCATCCATCTGCATCCGGATTGCCCTGAACATGGTCAGCGGCGCAACGAGATCGCTTTTTTGGCAGGCCGCGGCCATGGCTGCGGGTGTGACCCGTTCGATCCATGCTACCCTTAGCCCGAACGCCTTGGCGCCGCAGGCGTCAAACGGATTTGACGATACGAACAGGACGTCGGCAGGCGCGACCCCGAGATTCGCTTCGATCAGCGTGTAGGCATCCGGGGCCGGCTTGAAGATCTTTTTGGAATCGATGCTGATGGCGGCATCCAGGATCCGCTCCAGCCCGGTATTGGCAACGAGTGAATTGAGCATATCGGTGCTGCCGTTCGACAGTATCGCAAGCTTGTAATTCTTGAGCGCGGCGAGCGTAGCCATTGCATCGGGATAAAGATCGAGATGAACGTATTTTCCCATGATACGTTCGAAGACCCCATGATCATTCTTCAGCCCGAGGCACCGCAGCGTGTAGGCGAGTGACTCGTGCGTTATGATCGAGAAGTCCTCATAGCGCTGCATCAGCGATCGTAGCCAGGTGTATTCCAGCTGCTTCAGCCGCCAGATCTGGGTGATGATCTCGCCGTATCCTGGGAAGGCTTGATCAGTGATCGCGGCCACCGATTGGACATCGTAGAGGGTGCCATAGGCATCGAAAACAATAGCTTTGATCGTCACAGAGCGCACTCTTCATCTAGCAAGTTGTCGGGGGAAGGCCGATCAGCCGCGGCGAACCCAAGGCTTGATTTCATTTCAGCAGGCAACGCTGGCCATCTACCTCGACGTCATACCGGTGTGAACCTGCAGCAGGAACGCGTCGAAGCGCTTTTCGTTTTCCACGTCGCGCCCCGAGATCAGCGTACCCAACACCGCGCCAAGAAAGCCCAGAGGCAACGAGACGACTGTCGGATTGACCAAAGGCCAGAGGGCATCGGCACCGAGCATCGCCGGTCCGATCATCGCCAGCACGACGGAGGAGAGGAGGCCGACCGTCATGCCACCGACGACACCGCCGGTATTGAACCTCCGCCAGAACAGCGACAGCACCAACACCGGGAAATTGGCGCTCGCGGCCACACAGATTGCAAGAATAACCAGCACCGCGACATTGACGCCCTGCGCGAGGATGCCGAGTGCGATCGCCAGTACGCCGATGACGACCGCGGCGATGCGCGCGATCCAGACTTCCTGTTTGCCGTCGACCTGTCCGCGCTTGACCCAGTTAACGTAAAAGTCATGCGCGATAGCGCCTGAGGTCGAAAGCGTCAGTGCCGAGACCACGGCGAGGATCGTGGCGACCGCTACCGCGGCGACGAAGCCAAGCATCAAGTTCCCGCCAAAGCTGTCCTTTCCCCCGCCGAGATACTGCGCAAGCAGCGGTAGCGTCAGGTTGCCGCCCGTGTCAGCGGCGCGGATGACGTCCTGACCGACGTAATTCGCGGCGGCCAAGCCGAACGCCGTGGTGCCCGCGAAGAACGCGCCGGCGAGAAACATCACCCAAACCACGGAGCGGCGGGCTGTCTTGGCGTCGGGTACCGTGTAGAACCGCGTCATGACATGCGGTAGGCCCGCCAGTCCGAGCGTATAGCCTAGTCCGAGCGATATCTGGTCGAACGGATTTTTCAAATAGTTTCCGGGCAGCAGATATTTTGCGGTGTATTTTTGTTCGGCATCGGCAAACAGCGTGAGCGGATTAAAGTGCACCAGCGACAGGATCATCACCAGCATGATCGCTCCCGCGCTCAGCATCAGTCCAGCCTTGACAATCTGTACCCAGGTTGTCGCCAGCATACCGCCGAAAGCAACATAGACGATCATGCTGACGCCGACCAAAAGCACTGCCCAATCGTAGGAAATGCCGGTCAGCAGTCGGACCAGCACGCCGGCACCGGCCATCTGCGGCATCAGATAGGCGAAGTTGACGACCACCGTTCCCGCGATGGCTGCCAGCAGCGAGGTTCTCGTCTGCATGCGGCTGCGGATCACGTCGCCCAGGGTATATTTGCCGGTATTGCGCATCGGCTCCGCGATCAGAAACAATACCGTGCAGAAGGCGACTAGTGGGCCAACTGCATAGAAAGCGCCATCCATACCGTAAAGTGCGGTGAGCCCGGTAAACCCCAGGAACGCGGCGGCGCTACACCAGTCGCCGGCCAGCGCAAATCCGTTTTGCGCCGCGGTGAGCTGGCTGTCGGCGGCGTAGAAATCGCTCGTGGTATGCGTGCGCCTTGCAGCCCAATAGGTGATGCCAAGCGTGATGAGCAGGATGCCGATGAATATGCCGAGGGTGAGGTTCATCTCAATTTCCCCGCCCGGAGATCTCGATCGCGGCCCTCGCGGCGAGCGGATCGAACTTGTCGGTAGCAAGGCGCCCGTAAACGATCGCAAGCGCCCACGACAGCAGATAGTTGAACGCGATCAGCGCGAAGCCCACATTGACCGAACCGACGATCTTGATGCCCATCAAATCTTTCGCGAAGCCGGCCAATACGGTCAGTCCGATATAACTAACTATGAAAATGATCGTCATCGGCACCAGATACTTCAGCTTCTCGGCGATTAACTCCTTGACCAAGGCGTGCGCAGCCTCAAGCGATGTCCCGTTGCGAGCCATGATTTCCTCCCACGTGTTGTCATCAAATCGCGTCCTCCACGCTTTCGGCATCGATCTTGCGATACGTGGAAGGCGCGATTTGCATCCCGCATTGCAGCGGGTTGGCCAGTTTCTTGTGCGTCATCATGCGCAAGGCGGGCACTACGTCTTTACTGACGGTTTCTGAAGTGGCAAAATGAATAATAACGATGATCTATATCGTGTTTAGCGATTATGGAGATCTCGGTGAATTTCGATATCGACTGCCTCCGCTCGTTTCTGGTCATCGCCGACACCATGAGCTTTTCGCGCGCAGCGGAAACTGTCGGCCGCTCCCAATCGACGATTAGCCAGCAGGTCGCCAAGCTTGAAACCCAGGTCGGCAAGGCGCTGCTGACGCGGCGCAAGGGCCGTGTGCTCGAACTGACCTCGGAGGGTGGCAAGCTCGTGCAGTATGCGCGAAAGATTCTGCAGCTCAACGACGAGGCCTATGCCTCGATGTCCGATGATGCGCTGACCGGCTTTGTTCGCCTCGGTGTGCCGCTCGATTTCTTTGGACGTGACTTCACGACATGGCTGGCACGCTTCAAGAACAAGCATCCCATGGTCGGACTGGCGGTCGAGGCCAATCAGTCTGAAAACCTGATGAAACGCAGCATTCGCGGCGAGTTCGATCTCGCCTTCTTCAAACAGGAAACCGGAGCAAAGAACGGCACCGTGGCGCTGCGTGAACAACTGGTCTGGGTCAGCGGTCCGAACTATTCGGGCGGTGACAGTGAGTCAGTGCCGCTGATCTTATTTCCCGAAGGCTGCGCCTATCGCCGCTTCGCCATCGCCGCGCTGAAGGACCACAAGCGCTCCTGGCATCTCAGTTTCGTCAGCCCCAGCTTTGAATGCCTCAAGTCTGCGGCGGTGGAGGGAATGGGGATCACCGTCCTCGCCCGTGCGCTGGTCGCTCCGCCGCTGCGGATCGTCCGTCACGGCATGCGTCTGCCGCAGCTGCCAACAGTGGAATTGGTCTATTCTCATGGCCGGCGCAGCAATTCGCGCGTCGTCAGCGAATTGGCCATTTATTTGGCGGACAGTTTGAGCAATGCGAGGCCGGCGACAGCGGCGACCTTGGCTCTCTAACCGACCCTCCGGTCATGGGTGAGGGGATCCACACCTCGTCTCCGGGCGCCCGGCACGCGGCACCACCGCGCCAGGAGGGCGCGCATATTCCTATTAATATCTGTTGCAAAACCGGTGTTGCTGGAGTCCCGGCCACAATGTCCGCATCAGGGCATCAACTAATTTTGAAGGTCTCATTGGCAGCGTACATCAGACTGAAATCATTGATGAAAGGGATTTGTGACAGAGACGATGATCAGGCATAGCCTGCATCGATCGGCTGTGGTGCATCCAGATGCTATTCAGGAGGGGACATGACGTCTGCATCGCTCTCAAACGGGACGACGTCGGTTACGCAGACACCCAGCGACATCCACAAGAATTGGACGAGGGAAGAGGCCCTGGCACTCTATGAGGCCCCCTTCAATGATCTGCTGTTTCATGCGCAGACCGTCCACCGCAAACATTTCGATCCCAACAAGGTACAGCTCAGCCGGCTTCTCAGCATCAAGACCGGCGGATGTCCTGAGGATTGTGGCTATTGCAGCCAGTCGATCCACCATGACTCCGGCCTCAAGGCCTCCAAGCTGATGGAGGTGGAACGGGTTGTCGCCGAGGCGCGCAAGGCCCGCGACGCCGGCGCGACCCGCTATTGCATGGGCGCCGCATGGCGCAACCCCAAGGATCGCGACATAGACGCCGTCGTTGCCATGGTCGAAAGCGTCAAGGCGCTCGGCATGGAGACATGCATGACGCTTGGTATGCTCGACCGCGGGCAAGCCGCGCGTCTGGGAGAGGCTGGTCTGGATTACTATAACCACAACATCGATACGTCCGAGCGCTATTACGGCCAGATCATATCTACGCACAGCTTTGCGGACCGCCTGAAAACCTCGCCAATGTCCGGGAATCCGGCATCAAGGCTTGTTGCGGAGGCATCGTCGGTATGGGCGAGGAGGCGATCGATCGCGTCGATATGCTGGTGACGCTGGCCAACTTGCCGGAACATCCGGAGAGCGTGCCGATCAATATGCTAATCCCGATACCTGGTACGCCGCTCGCGAAGGCAGAACTCATCGACCCCTTGGCATTTGTACGCACCATCGCGCTCGCTCGCATCATGATGCCGAAATCCTGTGTCCGCCTTTCTGCGGGCCGCAGGGGGATGACGGACGAGATGCAAGCTTTGTGTTTCTTCGCGGGCGCCAATTCAATCTTCGTCGGCGACACATTACTGACGGCCGGCAATCCCGGCGAAGACCAGGAAGCGGCCCTATTCCGCCGCCTTGGTATCGAGGCGATGGAACTCGACGCGAACCAGCAAGAATAGTTCCGTCGGGCTTGCTCCGTATTCGGGTGTTTCCTCGTTTTGCATACACGCATTTTTTCGCTCGATAGACGAAGACTATCGAAGTTGAAAAAAAAGTATTGGCGCGTCTCTCGATGCCATGGTCCAAGCGTGCGCGAAAGCTGGCCTTGTCCGGAGCGCACGCGATCAATTCGCATTGATGATGACGGGTTTCATGTCCAGAGCAAGACTGACAGTTGCGGTCGCAATCGGCCTTTTTGCCGCGATGATTGCGTCGCGAGCGCACGCTCAATCGACTGATAACAATGAGGCCGAAATTGCGCTGCTGAAGCAACAACTGCGGTCGGTGGAGCAGAAGCTTGACGAGCTTCAGAAACAGACCGTGGCGAATGCTCATGCCGCCGCGGCCGCGAATGCGAGGGCGGCCAGCGTCGCCGGGGTCAACGCGGCTACCCCCGTGAAGGGCCCGACCGCGCCGTCGGACGTGGTGGTCAAGTTGCCGAATAATCGGCCCACATTCTGCACGGCAGACGATCAGAACTGCATTGCGATCACCAGCCGACTCCACTTCGATGCCGGCGGTTACGACTATCGCCCGAATAGTGCAGCGACCGTTCCGCAGAGGCTCGATGACGGCGTCAATGCCCGCCGTGCGCGAATCGGCGTTATCGGCAAATTATTTGGGGATTGGAACTACGCATTGATATATGATTTCGCCGGCTCCTCCGATGGTTTCGCCAGCACCGCCAGCGTGCGCGGTGCGTCCGTCGGATTCCTTCCGGGAGGAGCCTTGTCTGGAATTGAAAACGCCTACCTCAGCTACACCGGCTTCAAGCCATTCGGTGGCAAACTTGCAATCGAAAGCGGCTATCTCGACGTGCCCTATACGCTGGACGAGGCGACAAGTTCGAACGACATCTTGTTCCTGGAGCGCGCCTCCTCGCAGGTCATCGCTGCCAATGTCGCCGCCAGTGATTTCCGCTCCGCCGCCGGCGCGCGCTGGTACACCGACTCATTCTGGATCGGCGCTTATGCGACAGGTCCGACCGCGGGCGCGATCCACTCAGCATCGAGCACGAACCCGAATGGGACGACGGAGCAACTTGGCGCGGCTGCCCGTATTGCAGGGCAGGTCGTGACCGGTAAAGACTACTCCCTGCATGTCGGCGGTGATGCCGAATTCCTGATCGATGCACCGCACAATTTGGTCACCGGAGCCCAGACGCTTACGCTAAGCGACCGGCCGGAGCTTCGCCTCGACCCGACCACGCTGGTCTCGACCGGAGCGCTTGCGGGCGTGTCGGGCGCTCAGGTCTACAGCGCCGAAGCGGCGGCGACTTACGGGCCACTGTTCTTTCAGGGAGAATATTTCTGGTACAAGGTTGATCGTGGCAACCTGTCCGGATTGTCCAGCGTGAAATTCAACGGCGGTTATGCCCAGGCAAGTTGGGTTCTGACAGGTGAAACTCACACCTATAATTCCGCCGCCGCCGCTTACGGCGGCATTGTGCCTCTCAATCCATTCTCTTTGACGGGAGGCGGCTGGGGTGCGTGGGAGATCGCCGGCCGTATCAGCACGATCGATCTCAACGATCAACTCGCCGCCGCAAACGGTGTCGCCGGGGGGCGGCAGACGGTCTATACGGCGGGCCTGAACTGGTACATCAATCGCAACGTCCGCTTCATGTTCGACTACCTGCACGGTGACGTCGCCCGGCAGATAAGTGCGATCAACGCCCGCAATGCCGGCTCGAAGTTCGACGCGTTTGCGATGCGGACCCAGGTCGCGTTTTGATAGCTCTTGGTCGGCCGCGATCACATCGAGGTTATCCTGGTAACGCAGCGGGCGGTCAGCGCGAAATTACAAGCACGGGTGCCGATTGTGAGTTTTGCCGTCGGAGACACGGCACTTATGCGCAACGAGGCCATCATGCGGAGAATGTCGATGATCAAGTTAAAGCTTCTCGCCGCGACTGTAATGTTGTTGCCGGTATTTGCAAATCCGGCTCGCGCGAAGGCCGTTATCCAGGAACCTGGCGTTTATGCCAAAAATTATCCCAGCGCAGATTTGGGTATCGGATCCCTGCCATCTTCACACGTAGCGATCGCTACGGCAAACGCCAAGACAACGGTGTGGCCGGCGCCGGTCGGCCACCGCCAGCCGCGCGCGGCCGATATTCCCTCGTCGGGATCTGGGCGAAACGCTTCGTTGCGCCTCGATCAGGAAGACGCCAGTGTTGATCGCAAAATCAATAGCATCTGCCGCGGATGTTAAGCCGGCACTAGAAGCAGATGGCCTTCTTCCGAGACTGCACTTCAATTATTCAGGGAACGTAGCGTGTTGGAGAACGTGGAGACAAGGCTCACATCCAGCGGGCCCACATCATCGATCCAAGTGCGAGAGCTGACACTGACTGATGTTGTCAGATCGCTTCGATCGGGCTGGGGTGACTTCATGGCCTATCCCAGTCATGCTGTGATGCTCGCGATCATCTACCCTATCGTTGGGTTGTTGATCGCACGCGTGCTTCACGGTTATTCCTTCCTGCCCTTGTTGTTTCCATTATCTGCCGGTTTCGCCTTGCTCGGTCCATTTGCTGCGATCGTGTTTTACGATCTGAGCCGGCGACGGGAACGAGGCGATATCCTGAGCGCCGCAAATGTCCTGGATATCATCCGTTCTGCCTCCTCTGGAGCGATCGGATTGCTCGGCGCAATGTTGGCCGTATTGTTCCTGACGTGGGTGGCTACTGCTCAGTCCATCTATAATGCGTTCTTTGGCTTTGCACCGGTCTTCAGCATGCCTGCGTTCCTTGAGCATGTGATCAGTACCGCGGACGGACACAAGTTCCTGCTCGCGTGGTGTGCAGCTGGATTGATGTTCGCGATTATGGCGTTTTCGATCAGCGTGGTCTCCTTCGCGGCTCTGATCGATCGGCGTGCGTCGGCGACCGATGCAATCCTGATTTCCTTACGCGTGATCGCGAGAAACCCCATCACTATGGCGCTTTGGGGATTGATTTGCGCCGGTCTGCTCGCTGTTGCAATCGCTCCATTTTTTCTCGGACTGGCCGTCGTGATGCCGGTGCTGGGACATGCGACATGGCACCTGTACCGCAAGGCGGTAAGTTGTGCCTGATGCGAAGCGGTTGCGGCTCACGCTCCCGCGCACATAGCGTCGTCATCCCTTTGTCTCTTGAGCATTGAGCGGGAGTCGATCCTGCCATGCGAACGTCCGCTTGCGTTATATAACGAACGATCTAGAATGGGGCGGGTAGCCGCAGGCCGTAAGCGCTATCCTGCACGATACGAAAGCTGCCCGTTAGCGATTACTTGGAGGTTCAGCGATGGGACTTGAGGAAGAGCTGGCGACTTTTCGCGCCGAATTTGAACGAACCGCGCCGTCGGGCAGGGCTGCGCTTTACAGCGCCAAGATTGAGGAGTTGCGTGGGCGGTTTTGGCTAGAGGACGCGCTCGCTGTAGGCGACGAGGCACCGGACTTCACCCTGCCGGATTCGAGGGGGCGCCAGGTTTCGCTTGCCGCCGTGCTACGCGCCGGTCCCGCAGTGGTGACCTTCTACCGAGGTGGCTGGTGTCCGTATTGCAATATTCAGCTTCGCGCCTACCAACGCGCGCTGCCGGAGATCGCCGCGTTCGGCGGGCGGATCATCGCGATCTCGCCTCAGCTTCCGGACGGGTCGTTGTCTGTGGCTGAAACGAACGCGCTCGAATTTGATGTCCTGAGCGACCCCGGCAACGTGGTCGGGCGCAGCTTCGGTCTGGTCTATGCGCTGCCAGAGGAATTGCGTGCGGCGATGCGGCTGAACGGCAAGGCGCTCCCCGGTATCAACGGCGATGAGAGCTGGGAACTGCCGTTGCCGGCGACGTTCGTCATCGCGCAAGATCGCTGCGTCGCCCTGTCTTATGTCGATGTCGATTACCGCCGTCGCCTGGCGCCGGAAGATATCGTTGCCACGCTGCGCTTGCTGGCGGGGCCAACTACCGGCCGCGCATGAGCGTCGATGCGCCCGCCTCTCTCGACGGCCGCCGTCATCAACAGGGAGCGCATCTTGTCGGCGCAAGCCTTGCCATATCTCGGCAAGCTTTTTTACACCCTTCGGAGTATGGGCGCGGTTCGTGGCGTTCACACCAGAGCTAATGGAACCTGGGCCTTTCCACCAAGGTAATTTTGCAAGCGCTGTAACGGTGCGCCGATCCACAGCGTATTTAGTTTGACGACAAACGTCGTTCCAAACCAGCCTTGAAAGGATATAGACCATGAAGAGCTCTTCTCGTGTTTTGCTTCTCGCATCCGCCCTCATCGTGTCATTGGGAGCGGTATCTGCCCCCGTTGCGTTCGCGCAAGACAAGACGACTAAGGATACGATGTCCAAGGATGCCATGAAGAAGGACGACGCGATGGCACATGATGCCATGAAGAAGGATGACGCGATGGGACACGAAGCCATGAAGAAGGACGATGCTATGGCACATGACGCCATGAAAAAGGATGAGATGAAGAAGCGATCCCATTCTTCTTCGTCCATCGGCGAGTGGATTAGACTGCTCGATCCTCGCTCGTCGTAGCAGGCTCGTTCACCAACAGAACGGGCCTGCTTTCTTTTGCCTCGCCAAAAGATCACGGCTCAAAATTTGCGTCGCCGCAAGATGAGCGGTGACCACCTTCGTTCGCCCATTCTGTCCTCATCGCTTCATGGACGAGAGCGCCGACGATATGAGATTGGGGTTTATCGCGGACCGTCACCAAGTGAATGTTCCGCCAATATTCCGGATCGACGAGCGGGCGCGCGATGATGCCGTAGTGTATTATTGAATATCTGGGCAAGAAGCCGAAGCCAAAACCGCTTGCTACCATCCCAAGTACCCAGTCGTCTCGATCGCTCTTGTAGACGGCTTCGCATCTTCCGCCGTCTGCTTCGGAAACCTTGTCGACCATGTCGCGGAAGTCGATCATCTCGCCAAATTCACAGAAAGCCCGCTGGACGTATTGTTCCCCGGCCAGATCGCGAATCCTGATGGAGCGTTGTTTCGACAATCTGTGCCCCTCGGGCAAGATGATCATCATCTGCTCCTTGAAAAGGGGCAGGTAGTTTAGCCGGGAATCCGGTTCACGATGGCCGGGCCGGCAATATATGGCAGCCTCAATCTGTAAATTAATCAGCTTTTCCTCAAGCAACTGGGGTTCTCCATCCGTGAGCTGCATCCGAACTTCCGGGTGATTCGTCCGGAACCGGCTCAGCATTTGGAGGAGCTGCTTCGGCGCGATCGTGCACATGATGGCTAGATTCAGTTCTTTCGGTACCTTCGCCGAATATTCCTTGGCGATCTGCTTTGCGGCAGATGCTGTGCGCCAAAAGTCCTCAAGATAGGGGCGAACGAGCTTGCCAAAATCAGTTAGCTCGATGCTGGACCGCTTTCGGTCGAATAGGTAACCGCCGAACTCTTTCTCGAGCAGTTGTATCGCGCGCGTCAGCGACGGTTGTGAGACATTGCACTTTTTGGCTGCACGCGTGAAATTGAGGTCGTTGCATACCGCAAGGAAATAGCGAGCTTGATGAAGTTCCATGTTGTTTCCCCCTTGCTTTCGCTTGCGCTTAAAGCTCTTCCGTCTCTCGCGACCTGCAAGACTTCGCCTAACCGGGGCCGCAACAATATGCGTTCGGCCCGGTAGGGTCCGGGATATCTGTTTGAGAGCAGGCTGATAGCCGTCGTTCGTCTGGGTAGAGAGCCAGACAGCTGTTCAATCACGCGCGCACCTATTGCGAAATCTCGCCGCAATTGTAGAACGTGAGATCTAAAACACCAGCGTGCGCGCCGCATGGCTGATCCGATCCTGGCGTTCCGGCCTCACCGCCTCGTGAGTGCGCCTCAGCAAAATATGACAAATCCTTCCGAATGAGATTGGAGAGCTTGCTGGAAGAACCGCGTGACAAATCTCTCGCAGGCAGAAGAGCGGCGGGAGCCTTCCGTGAACCATTCGATTTACAGCGCGGACAGGTGTTGGAATTTCAGTACGTCTGGGTTCTGGCGATGGAGACGCGCGGACGGCACGCGTGATAAAGGCGGGCAAAATCGTGACGATCACGAGTTCGAGCGCAAACCTCGTCCGCTAATCGTCTAAGCGAGTTCTTGCGGCTCCCGGAACTGAACTCGCGGCCTCAAACAATGTGCGGGACTAGGTCGAGAGCGTCGGACATCTATTTAATGTCAAGTCGGAGTGATCTTGTAACAAGAAGTTTGGCCGGCACGAACAATATCATAGGCGCAAGCAAGCGCCTTACATCAAGGAGCGGATCCATGTCGCGCAAATCGGCAGTTATAATTGCTATCGTCTCTTCATTAATGGCAGCGGCCTCACCCGCGGTCGCCGGACAGACTATTTCCGACAGAAGCTATTGGCCGGGCGAGATTGCCGCAAACAGATCGCAGCTGAAGGCCACGCCGGCCGGGCGGTTGTCTTCATTCGCTTTCGACATTCCTGGGCCGCAGGCGGTGGAAGTCATACAAGGCAGCGACGCTAACGGACGATACCAGGGTGGACCTCACCCCAGGTGAAATTGTCAATTAACTAAGCGCCTGAATGCACTAACAGGCGCCTGAATGTTAATCAGGAGCGAACCATGACCGCCAGGCCGCTTCGAATATCCGGTAGGTCGATCGCCCTAGTCTCCGCTCTGGCAAGCGTAATGTCGCTGGCGATCGACGCCCACGCAGCGCTGAGTGTGCGGGCCCGGGATGCCGCTAAGGCAATTGCAACCGATCAGCCCGGCGAGGCGGCGAAAAGAGCCTCGCGGATCGCATTGGTGATCGGCAACAGTCATTATCCCGATGCCGACGCGCCGCTGACCCAGCCGATCAATGATGCCCGGGCGCTCACGGCCGCGCTGCGGCGCAACGGCTTCGACGTCGATGTCGTGGAAGACGCCGGCAAGGACGACTTAAGCCGCGCGGTCGGCCGTCTGAAATTGAAGATCAAGCCCGATTCCGTGGTCATGCTGTTTTTCGGCGGCTACGGCATTCAGGTCGGCCGCGAGAGCTACATGATCCCGGTCGATGCTGCGATCTGGAAGGAATCCGACGTGCGCCGCGACGGGCTCAGCATTGAAGCGGTGCTGGACGTGATGAAGGAGCAGGGCGCCCGCGCCAAGCTGGTCGTCATCGACGCATCGCGGCGCAATCCGTACGAACGCCGGTTCCGCACCTTTTCCCACGGCCTGGCGCCGATCAATGCGCCTGACAACGCGCTGATCCTGTCTTCGGCTACGCCGGGCAAGGTCGCCGACGATTCAATGGGCCAGTACAGCGTGCTAATGGCCGAGCTGCTCAATAACCTCAATGCGCAGGCGGCGGGTGCGGAGACCGTCTTCAACAAGACGCGCGTTGCGATTTCCCGCGCCTCCGATAGCGAGCAGGTTCCGTCGGTATCGTCGTCGCTGTTAGCGGACGTTCAGTTGGTGACAGGAGCCGCCGGATTGACAACTAAACCCGATGCCTGAGTACTTTCTGGTATCCCGGAACGCTGGCGAAAAGTGGCTGCGACTCGCAAAGGCCCGCGATGTCGGCAATCGCTCTGCGCGGGACGCCGCCTCGCCGAACTCCCGAAGTGCCCGCGGCGTGAAGCTCCGAGAGCCCTTCTACTCAAAAACGGAGCCATCTCGAACCGGCCAGCGCGCCAACGGCAGTGACCAATCCGATCGCGAGGGGATACCATGTGGCTACGAACAGCGGCGAATCGTCTGTGCATTGCGAGGCATACAGCGTGGCCGCAAATCCCGCCGACAGCAATCCTGCGTAGGCGCCTGCCAGAGCCGGCCGTGTCGGCGCACCGTGACGCAGCGCGACTAGTGAGGCGATCAAAAGCGGCAGCGAGAGCAACGGAATCGCAGTCATGCACACCTTCGAATTGGACCCAATCAGCCGTGTAGCCCAAGACAGCCGCTGCGGCATCATCATCTCGCTTACGATCCCAAACGACAGTAATCCCACAGGGATCAGGAGCAACCGCTTCCAGCCTTTGAGTGAGGCTTCCGGGCGCGACAAGTGAATACTGATCGCCGTCGCCGAAATCACCACCGTCGTCACCAGAAATTTCAAATCGAAGAACGGATCGTACAATGCGGTTGCGATATCCTTGCGGAATCCCAAGGTCATGAAGAATATCACAAGGGAGACGGGCGCTGCGATCATCAGGGCGGTTGCGAGTACCGACCCGACCGGCCGCTCGCGATGATCGTTGTCTGTCGCCAAGCCTTGAAGGAGATGATCGGTGTCCATTCTCACTCCTTCTGCAGCCTGGCAGCGAGATTGGCCAATCCACGGTGCAGCGCTACACGCACGGCGCCCTCGCTCATCGCGAGCTTCGCAGCGGTCGCCCTGATCGAAATGCTCTCTACTGCAATCGATAGCAGCACGTCGCGCTGCCGCCTCGGCAGGCCCTGCAGATGTGCAGTCACGTCGGTGGCCGGAACAGTCTCTGCGACAGGCTCGCTGACGATGGTTTCCGTGAAATCTTCGATATTGACGAAAATACGTCGGCCGCGGCGGCGCAACGCGTCGACCAGCTTGTTACGCGCGATCGCGAACAACCATGGCGAGAACGGAGCATCTGCGTCCCAGGTATGTCGCTTCAAATGCACGGCGAGCAAAATTTCCTGTACGATATCCTCGGACTGATCGACCGGCTGTCCGGCTCGCGCCAGACGCTGGCGCGTCACGGCCCGTAGGAACGGCGTGATAGCCTTGAGCAATCGATGATAGGCACCGCTGTCTCCCGCGTTGCCTCGCCGCATCAGGTCGGCCCATTCGTCTTCATGTTCGCGCACGCGTGTCCCTAGGTGGTTCGTCGACGTTTTCAATTTGTTACATCGTCATCGATCACGAGATATTGCAGGTTTTTACCTGGCCACGACATCGATGCAAGGAGGTCCCGAACCGACAGGCTTAGCAGTGGCCAGTGGCCGCCATGCAAAAAGCCTGGCCGGCAGGCCGAGCTTTTCTAATCGGGTGGTGTGTTGAGGGTTACTTAACGGTCGCCTGGGAGGGCGCTCCCCCGATCATGCTTCCAAATGGTTTAAGCGGAGTCCTGAAGAGCTCGGTGTAGGTCTCGACGATTCTCTTCGACTCCGCGCCGAACGTTTCGTAGGCAGTTTTTGTGTATTCAGTGCGTACTTCCATCGCTTCTTCGAGCGATTTGGCACTCGCCAGCCTTTCAGAAAATGCGGCGCCGTCTTTAAAAGATCTCTTGGCGTAGTCGGCCTGCGCTGTCGCAATCGCTTGAATGTGCTTAGCGAGGTCGCTGGCAGAAGCCACAATTACTTCGTTCTGCCGCTTGAGGTGATGTTGATATTGTTCGATGCTGTTCATGACAATCTTTGTGGGTCAACGTGGAGATTGGGTTGGTTTGGGGTAGGGCAAGCTGTAGGTCTCCATCGTAGAAAGCCTCAAGCGGGGCGCGCGACGCGGAGATCCGGCCGGGCGGCGCTCGAATTGCGCGGGAAAGGCAGAAGAAGCCGGCGTAAGGCTTTCACGCCGGCCCTTCCATGTTCGATCAGTCTAGCTGCGGCCTGCGGGGGCGGACAATCCGTGCCCCTCATAATACTCTGGTGCAACGGACGGTGAAGCCATGGAGTCGTGAGCGTTTCGGAATTGCTGAGTTATCACCGCACGATTCACTGTACGTAGGTGACGTACGTGGTGATGCTCGGTTGCTCCGGCGATGTGAAGTGAAGATGCCGAAACTAGGGTCACACCGAGAATAGTTAGAATTGTCTTTCGCATCGTAATCTCCCTCTTTTAGGCACTTTCTTGTGAGGCAGAAGCGCCTCGCTTTATGCGCCTTGTGTTGGGAGGTACGATGGGCGATACGGATAATTTACGCCTCAGTGATCACGAAGCGGCGAGCAGATATTGTTCACGGAATTCCTTCGAACGGATATTGAGCGCCGTGCTGCATTAGGGCATTTGGTTAGCAGACTTGGACGAGCCTGAAGGGTTGGCGCTGGCTTCTAATTTGGTACTGTCGAACGGTTGGATCCTCTCACGATTATTTTTTGGAACCCGTAACGTTTGGGCATTTCGCTCGAATTGCAATGTGGGGGTTCCATCTTGCTCGAGGTGCCAGCAATGCCAAGGAAGCTGATTTCCGTTCTGTCAGCCGTTGTCGTCATGTCCTCAGTCGCATTTGCGGCGCGCGCGGCAGAGACGCTGAATTACGATGCCAAGTCCTTCGCAGCAGCGCAGGCTGCCGGAAAACCTATTTTGGTTGAAATTCACGCAACGTGGTGTCCGACATGCAAGGCGCAAGCGCCGGTCCTGAGTGATCTTGAAAAGCAGGATAAATTCAAGAATTTGATGGTCTTTCGGGTGGACTTCGATTCCCAGAAAGATGCGGTCAAAGCTTTCGGAGCCCGAATGCAGAGCACGCTGATTACGTTCAAGGGCTCCCAGGAGACAGGCCGCTCAGTTGGAGATACGAACCCCAGTTCGATTGCGGCCTTGCTCGACAAGACGACTTGATGCGTGGATGTCGATTGTTGGCTTGGGCCTCGCGTTTCTAGCGGGCGTACTTTCAATCCTGTCACCGTGCGTGCTGCCGTTGCTGCCGATTGTTCTGGGCGCGGCTGCCTCGGAGCACAGGCGGGGACCCGTCGCACTTGCCGGCGGGGTCTCCCTGTCCTTTATCGCCATAGGGTTGTTCGTTGCCACGATCGGCTTTGAGCTGGGGTATGATGCGGGCTGGTTTCGAGACATTGCCGCTATCGGGATGATCTTGATTGGCGCAGTCCTACTTGTTTCTCCACTTCAGTTGCGCGTCGCGGTTGTTGGTGGACCCATCAGTGACTGGGTCGACCAGAGTTTTGGCCACTTTTCGAAGTCAGGGCTGGGTGGTCAGTTCGGCGTAGGTCTCCTTCTCGGGGCGGCGTGGAGCCCCTGCGTGGGGCCAACACTTGGTGCAGCATCGGTTTTTGCGGCACAAGGTAAGAACCTTGGCGCTGTGGCTTTGACGATGCTGACTTTCGGTCTTGGCGCGGGGTTGCCGCTTGTGCTGCTTGGGGCAATGTCACGTGAGCTGCTGTTGCGCTGGCGTGGCGGCATGTCGGCTACCAGCAAAGCGATGAAACAAGCCCTCGGACTTTTCCTGATGGCAATAGGGGTGTTGGTCGTAACGGGTCTCGACAGATCACTGGAGGCCGGGCTTGTTGAAGTTTCCCCGCAGTGGTTGACAAACATTACGACTCGTTTTTGACGGTGGTAATACGCGGTTGATGGCTACATTTTTTTTACATCCAGCGGCACGGGAGAACAATCGTCAGATGACAAGGATTCTGATCGTAGCGGCGATTGCGCTCGCGATACCCTCCGTTGCCGCGTCTGCGGACGATGGACTTATTACCAAGCCAAGCAGGCACTCGGTTGAGGAAACAATCGAAAATCTTGAGGCTGCCGTCAATGCGCATGCTGCGGCAGGCTGGGTCGTTTTCGGACGGATCGATCATGCCGCCGCTGCCAAAAAGGCCGGACTGGACATGCGGCCGAGAACGGTCATCATTTTCGGCAACCCGAAAAGCGGGCACGCTCGCAATGACGAAGAGCGCAACACTGGCGATCGATCTGCCAATGAAGGCGCTTGTCTGGCAGGACGACCAGGACCGGGTCTGGCTCACATATAATACTAGCGAATACAACGCGAAATATGTGTTGCCGAGACACGGTCTTTCTGCCTCCGACGACGCATGGAAAGCTCTTGAAAACTTCCTGACTGATGTAACTGACCGAAGTACTCAATATTGTTCGGCCTCACGGCTCAATTGACCGGGCTGGGAAGCACCTGCGAGCCCCATCGACGGGGCACATCATCGCGACTTGGAATCCGCTGATCTACGGCTGTAGTCGCGGATTGACGCTCGATCTATCGCATTCAAGAGAACATTCGAAGTCAGCAGCTCGGGAAGGGCTTCGCCCTGTGGCAGTTCAGGTCCGTATACCACGTCGAGAGGGATACCATATCGCGCGAAGCGATGCAGATAGTTTGCGATGGTGGGATCAGGCCGGCTCCAGTCGGCGCGCATTCTTATGACGTGTGATTGCTTAAGCCGCGAACGAACCTCCGCATTCACCAGCACCCTCAAGTCGTTGACCTTGCAGGTCAGGCACCACGTGGCAGTGACATCCACCAGTACGGTGTTGCCGTCGGCGATAAGCCCGGGTATCGCATCCAAATTGAACACCTGCCACTCCTGTCCCGCCGCCGCTTGCGAAACTGGGGCGACCGCGGACAAACTGGCGAAAAGGGGTACAACGGCCAGGGCGGCAGTGATCCATCCGGATCTGCGCGACGCATGAGCGGCAATCTGCCTTTTGATCGGAGCACTGACCAGGGCTCGATAACCGAGCAAGCACGCCAGTAAAGCGGCCGTGATTCCTGCCGTCCAGGCACCCGCTATGCTCCAAAGCACGAAGATCAACCAGGCCGCCGTCCCCAGCAGCAAAACACCGAGAAATTTCCGCACAACAAGCATCCACGGGCCGGGACGCGGAAGCCACTGAACGCACCCAGGAAACAACGCTACCATCCAGTAGGGCAGGGCCATTCCGACGCCGAGACAGAGGAAGATTGGAAAGATTTCGGATGGCCCGCGTGCCAATGCAAAGCCCACGGCCGTGCCGACGAATGGCGCGGAGCAAGGCGTGGCCAATAAAGTTGCGAACATTCCCGCGAGGAAGGCCTCGAGCATGGGTCCGCCGGACCGCTTGGATGCGAAGGTCGTTATCGAGCTTGGCAAGCCGATCGGAAGCCATTCAAAGAAGCTCGCCGCGAACAAGACCGTCAGCACCGCCATTCCCGCCAGGAACCAGGGCTGCTGAAACTGTATGCCCCAGCCAAGTGTTGCGCCGGACCATTTTAGTCCGACCAAGGAAGCAGCCAGCAGCAGGAAGCTAGTCGTGATGCCCAAAGCCGTTGCTGCAGATCCGAGACGAACGTCGCGCAAGCCGCCGCCCGCCTGGCGGGTAAAGGCAAAAAGCTTGATTGAAAGCACCGGAAGCACGCAAGGCATGAGATTGAGGATGAGGCCTCCTAGCAAGGCCGAAAGCAGGGCGACGAAAAAACCCGAGCTATGCGCAGGGATTGCTTCGCCGGCGGGCACCTTGAATTCGGCGGCGCGATTTTCGTCGATTAGCGTCAATGTCAAAGGACGGTCAGGCGGTGGCAACGCGGCAAGTCGAACGGTTAGACGGGCAGTCTTGCCGGCGTCCTGCAACTCGACCTTCGGCGCCGGCGGAATTCCATTCCCGGCGCCTTCGACAAACAGGTCGGGCCGGATAAAAGCCCCGGACTTGCTCTGAAGGTCGACCACCAGGGTTGGTTCTGATGCGGTGACCGCGAATCGGGTGCGGATGACGTCGATACCCGCGGCTTCCGCCGACGCCGGCACATTTTTTCGTGCCGAGTCGATCAACACGGACTCGGCAGAAGGCCCCCCGGCTCCAGTTGACAACGGCAGAGCTAGTTCAGCCTGAAGGGGCACGCAGATTTCCGAGCACGCGGCGTACTCGATCGACGCTTTGACCCGGACCGAGGTGTGAGCTTGCTTTAAATGTAATTTGACCGGAAGAACCACGTCGTTCTCGTAGACGCTGTTCTGCAATTCGTCGATGACGAGACGATGTGGAGCAGGCCAGGAAATTTCAGCGCCTGAGATATTTTCTGAAGCGGACCAGTCAACCGTTGGTGGGATGCCCGCGTCTCCCGGGGTCCGCCAATAACCGTGCCACCCTTTGGCAAACCGGAATTCCAAGCCAGCTTCGAGGGTTGAGTCGGCAGAGATATGATCCGTCGCTGTGATCAGGCGCACCGCCGCCCGGCTGTCCCCCACCCAATCGGTGGCGGCCGCGCGGGCGCTGCCGGTGCACATGATGAGGCCGACCGACAGCGCGGCGAGAGCAGGGAAGCGAGTGAGAGCCATGATGCGTCCAGGACAGTGTCGATGTTAGAAGATGCTATTGAATGAACGGCCGGCAGCCTTCAGCAAACGCGCACGAACTTCACGTCTGCGATAGAGCTAGCCGGCTCGTACACCAATGTGGAAAACGTCAGGCGATCAGGTCGAGCCATCTGATAATCGGGAAGCTCCAATGATCTGGCCATCGGGCGCTTCGAGTACAACGGCGACGTCCTGGCCTTCGGGAAATCGCTCGTTGATTTGGAGCGGTGCTCCCGACCATTGTCCGACCGAGCGGAATGATCTGACGATGTTCGCCTCTTCCAACGTCCGACCGCCGTTCTCTCCGCGGCCGATCGCTGTCGTATGGTCATGGTCAAAGCCGATGAGAAGGATCTTGCCGGTGCCGCTGCCGGAGCCGACCTGGATGGAAACCTGCCCCCCGTCGCTCTTCGTGACGCTCACGGACGCGGCGGTGCGACTTTCGCGTTTCGCCTTTTCGATCGCTGATCCGACATCGTGGCGATGCGAGCCGACCAGTCCCGCGGCGCCATCGACGACGATCTCCGGCGTATAAGATCCATCGCCAAAGCGGTGGCCATATTGGTCCTGGCGATCCGTGGCGGCTTGCAACGAATACGGATCCTTCCACCCCAGACGGTCCCAATAGGTGACGTGGAATGCGAGCGGCAAGACGTCTCGTCGATCCCTGGATAGTTCGTTCAGGTAAGCGTTTGCCGGCGGGCACGACGAGCATCCTTGCGAAGTATACAGCTCGACGACGATAGGACGTTCTGCGGCAACGGCGGCGGCAGGATACAGACCCGCGATAAGTCCAAGTGTTGTGATCAGGCGCGATAGCATGACAATCCTCCTGTGTTGGGTTCATCCGTATTCGCAATCGCGGGCCGCTTTGTTACGCTTCGATTGCCATCGGGAGTGTCTCTTGAGCAGGAGCATCAGGTTTGGCTAAGCGCAGATTTGGGTCGGATTGCCTGAATTCACTTGTCTGGAGGGCTGTCGGATGCGTTCTGCAGGTGCGCAACCAAACAGCAAGGCGGGCTTGACACGAAATCTTGAAAATGCCGTGCCACTAGGTTTGGCAAACGACGCCAAGGTTCCGCCGCACAAGATGACCCTCGCACCCCTGAGCCGCGCAGAACATACCTACGAACTTTGCTACCGACATCGCTCCCGCCAGCGCGACGTCGTTGGCGGCGTCCAGCCTCAACGCGGCCTCCTGCGCCTTCCGTCGCAGGAGGCCCTCATCGAGGGTCAGGAGTTTGCCGTCGTGGAAGACGATGCGGCCGCCGATCATCACAGTGTGAACCGACGAGCCGGTCTCTGCGAATACCATCTGAATCAACGGAGCGCGTAGCGGGACGAAGTGGGGGCTATCCAGCCGCAAGAACACGATGTCCGCTTCATATCCAACCGCCAATTGGCCGATCTTCTCAAATCCGAGAATTTTTGCCGAGCCCTCCGTGGCGAGGTGCAGCGCGTCGTGGGCTGACAACCATTTCTCTGTCGCAAAGCCGTCAATGCGGGAAAGATATGACGCGAGCCGCGTCGCCTCGAACATGTTCTGCCCGTCTGACGTGCTGCTGGCATCCGTTCCAACGCCCACAACGATGCCGTTTTCGATCATTTTCCGAACCGGCGCCACCCCTGACCCCAGCCGCAGATTGCTGCAGGGATTATGGACAACGCAAGGCCCGTTGCGCCAATCGCGCGATATCGTCGTCGTCGAGCCAGATCGCGTGGGCCGCGCTGAGGCGCTCCGAGAGGAAATCAAGGTCTTCCAAATGTTCGACTAGGCTCTTGCCGTATCGAGCCAGTCCCAGAGATGCTTGCGCGCGCGACTCGGCCAGATGAGTCTGCAGCGGCACGTCGTATTCGCTTGCCAGACGCGCGCATTCAGTCAGAAATTCGTCCGAGCAGTGCAGCGGAATAGAAGGGCCGAGGGCCGGCCTGATCCAACGCCGGTCGAAATCCCAATTCGCCAGAATCCGGGCGCAAGCATCAGTCGTCGCCTTCCCTGGCGCAGAACGGAGACTCGCATATCTGGAGCGGATGTCGTCGGGCAGCGCTTCCAGAAGCCCGGGCAGCGCTTCGTAGATTGTCTTGTCGGTGATCATCGGTGCTACAACGGCTCGCATGCCCGCGTCGCGGTAGGCACGCCCCATGGCGGAAATTCCCTCGGCCGAGGGGAGCGGAAATTCCGCGGACAGATCGTAGCAGGCGGTGCAGCCCTTGCGGATCATCTCCGCGGCGGAAAGGGCGGTGCTAAGGTACTTGTCCTTCACACCGCGCGACTCAGAGCCGGATGCGCCGCCGGTGAGAAACATTTCAAGCGAGACCTTGTCGTCAACGGCACCCCGGTTGAGCGCGCCATGCGAATGCGTATGGGAACTGATTAGGCCAGGTATCAGTAACCGATCGGCGGCCGACACCACTTCCGTAGCTTCGGAAACGCTAAAGCCGGGCGCCTCGATCGCGGCAATCTTTCCATCTTCGATCAGTAAATCCTGCGGAGAGCATTTGCCGCCGGGCACCAGAACGAGCCCCCCACGAACGACGATTGCGCGCTTGTCCACGTGTGTCCTTGACGGTTTGAAGTACGATGCGACCGATTTTATCCAGCGCTTCTTCGGACTTGCAAGCAGCGATTCTGTTCAGGGTTTCGATGAATCTCTGACCGGCGAATTTTACGAAGCGCCTCGAATGGGTCTACCGGGCATCATAGCCTAAGGCTATTGGATCATTCAGCGCTCAGCACCGAAAACGACGTCCCTCGACGTTCTCGATGTCGATCTAAATGCGATCACGTTCACCGCGGCCCTCAGGGGAAGCGGTGAGCGGCTCTGAGAACGGCGGTCAAATGAATTATTCTAAATCTATCGATCTAGAATTTATGGGTAAGATCACGATGTCGTTAGATCACCCGGCGGTAACGTTTTCGCAGATGAGGCGAATTTAGGGGGGCACCGAGAGCGGCGAGCCAGACAGAAATTGCTAGGGCCGCCATGGCAGTTGACGTTAGGGCGCGGGAGCCAGCCTGGCTCCAGCTCGACTGCGGCATTCGGTACGAGCTTGGACTACCAGAGGACGTGAGATTGTGAGCGTGAACAAGGATCTTCATCCGGATCGTCCGGCCGAATGTAATAACTTACCCGGCCAAGTCGTGTTGGTATTTCAGGGGGGCGGCGCCCTTGGGTCTTACCAGGCGGGAGTTTATCAGGCTTTGCATGAAGCGGACATCGAGCCTGACTGGATCATCGGGACTTCGATCGGCGCCATCAATGCGAGTTTGATCGCGGGCAACCGGCGCGACGATAGAATTCCGAAGCTCTGGGAATTCTGGAGGCGAGTTGAATCGCACCCCGGATGGAATTTTAGCGGCTTCTCTACCGGATTTTCCGACGCTCTTTCGAATTGGTCGATCTTGGTCGGCGGTATTCCCGGATTCTTCAAACCAAACCTTCTGGCGCATTGGGGAATGGATCTTCCCGTGGGTTCGGACCAGGCCGGATACTATTCGACCATGCCTCTTCAGAAGACGCTCTTAGAACTCGTCGATTTCGGGCGGATCAATCGTGAGGGACCGAGGTTTACAGTTGGCGCCGCTCATGTCCGCACCAGCGAGATGCGCTATTTCGACAGCCGGACGTCAGAGATTTCGGTAAGGCATGTTCTCGCTTCGGGCGCTTTGCCGCCGGCGTTTCCTGCAATCCGTATTGATGGTGAGCTCTTTTGGGACGGAGGCGTTCTATCGAACACTCCGACCGAGATCGTGTTTGACGACAACCCGCGAAGGGACTCGTTGATCTTTGCGGTGCATATGTGGAATCCGGTCGGTCCCGAGCCGGGATCGATCTGGGAGGTCCTTCATCGGCACAAGGACATTCAATATTCGAGTCGGATTTCGAGCCATGTGGTTCGGCAGACGCAAACCCATCGCATGCGTCACGTAATCAGCCAACTCGCCGCGAGGCTTTCGGACGACGATCGCGACAGCGATGCAGTAAAGGAACTCGCTTCGTACGGCTGCACGACCCGCATGCATGTCGTTCAATTGCTCGCACCACGGCTAAGCCACGAAAGCCATACCAAGGATATCGATTTTAGCCAGTCGGGGATAAGACATCGCTGGCTGGTTTTGAGCACACGAAGCATATGCTGGATAAAAAGCCGTGGCAGGGGGAATTTGATCCTCTCGAAGGTGTAATTCTGCACCAGCGAATAATGGATTGAACATAACGGAAACCACAAGCGAGCCAACTCATGACCTACCCGAAAACAATTCACCAAAGGCAGGAGAATAGCATGAAAGTCATTTCCGATACGGCGCATGGGATACTGGACTATTTGACTGTCGCGATCTTTGCTTTGGCGCCAGGCATTCTCGGCCTTACCGGCTTTGCTGCGCTTGTCTCATACGCGCTCGCTGCCATTCATCTTATCATGACCCTGCTCACGAACATGCCGCTTGGGGTTGTCAAGATCATTCCGATGCGGCTCCACGCGCTGGTGGAAATGCTTGTAGGACCTGTTCTTGTGGTGGCAGCGTTGGTGTTGCCGACTCTCCTCGGCGATAAGCGAGAATTCTTTTTGGTTATGGGACTGGTGATCCTGGCGGTCTGGTTTCTGTCAAGCTACGGTCGTCCGGCCGCCGCTCCCCAGGCGCCTCCGAGCTGACCGACGAAGATTCGAAAGTAGCTCGAAGCCCTTCGCTGACCTTGCTCGCGGCGATCTCAGGGGGCACGCGGTCGGTCGGTCGCCGTGCGGATCAACGAACAGATTCCAGTCATGCGCGAAATCGGATGATCGACAAAGCGACGACAGGAGGCAAGCGCCTGCTGGAACGTGTCTGGGGGAGTGGATGGCCTGAGGTGTTGAGCAAGCCCGCGGCCATGCAACCGCGCCAGGTCGCGAATTGAACGGGTCAATGTATGCAGTTGGCCGTTGGTCTCCAAGGGCACGAGCATCGTTCGAACCAGAGACAGGTATGTCGGCCAATAGCCGAGGTGCCGATACATGCTTGCGATCAACGATTTGTCCGTATCTTCACCGAAGCCGTTAAGTTCTTCGATCAGACGCACCACTTCAGGCTTCAGTGACTGCATCGGCGGCAGTTCCGGCAATTTTATTCCGAGCGGCCGCGGCGCACCGTCCGACGGCCTAACAGTGCCCTGTTGGGTCGGTTCAAAATGCATGACCAGCGCGGAAAGAACGACAAGAGCCAGGGCATTGGTATAGTAGTAGCTGTCCAGGATGTCCGCAATCTTCACTACGTCGTCGTTGCTCAATCCGGCAGCGGCGAGGGTGTCGCGGGAAAAGGACGGCACCGCGGGGAGGTCGATCGCGCGTCGTATGGCATCGGCATAGCCGGGCGCCGGCCCTAAATACAGCGGCCTTGCCGTAATCCACGTCCATTCGAGAGCACCCGGTATCGTCGCCAGGTTACGCCAGATCAGATTGACGATGCTTGTTCCGAGCACTTGGCGAATGTCAGCATAGATTTCAGCAACCTTCCCTGTCGCCTCCGATTCGAGAATCGACGGCACGCTTTCGTTTCTTTGCATCGATTCCTCTCAGGCTCACTCTGGCGGCGGCCATCGTCTTTACCCCATCGATGGATCACTCTCGGTGACGTATGGAGAGGCAATAACTCTCTCTTAGCTACTAGGGGCCCTCTTTTTTTTGCGAGCGCGTTTCGTTGGAACGGTATTATGGAGCAACGCAAACACCGGCCTCACCAGGCCCTCCAGCAGCTTGCGGTCAGGTCGAACACGGGCAAGCACGCGAATGCCAAGTAGAACGTTCAGAAGGAGCCTTGCGAGGTCCTCCGCCGATTGTACTTTCGGAATGGTCTCGGCTCGCTGGCCCGAGGTGACGCATCGAAGAAAAAACGACTCGACCTCGCCCAGGAACGTGGCCACGATCTGCCGGAGTTCCTCGTCATGCGGCGCGCTTTCGAGCGCAGAGTTGACCAGCAAGCAACCCCGCCGCTGCTTGTCATTCAGGGATCGCTTAATGATTTCCTGCAGGAACGCGACAATCGCATCTCGCGGGGGAAGGCTGTGCTCAAGACGGCGAATGCGCTCGCGGAAGGTCTGGTCGAGATAGCGATTGAGCGAGCGCTCATAGAGAGTTCGCTTGTCGCCGAATGCATTATACAAGCTGGCCCCGGCGATGCCCATCTCGTCGGCCAAGTCGCGCACGGAAGTGGCCTCATAGCCGCGAAGCCAGAATTGCTGGATCGCCGCGTCCAGCACGGCTGCCTCGTCAAACTCTCGTGGCCTAGCCATGATATCTGATGCCCTTCCATTCACCACATCGGGTATCTACGGGAATAGCCAATACCACCCGACCCAGCCGCTTCAAGAGGCAATATTCAGCCGGCGCGGCTCCGATGCCTGGTCAGTAACGTCCGCCGCGTTTCCAATCACAAAAGCGTGCGGTTTCCGGTATTTTTGATGATTCAATTTAGAACGTATGATCTAAAATGAAAAGGGCAGGATCGTCCAAACTTGCCAACGACGCCTCCGTCGAAAAACCTTACGGAGGGCAACGGGAGAAAGCGCATGATCCGTTTCTACTTCCATCCAACACCCAATCCGGCAAAAGTAGCCCTGATGCTCGAAGAGACCAGTTTGGCCTACCAGCTGTTCCCGATCGACACCAGCAAGGGCGAACAGCATACGCCGGCGTTTCGCGCCATTAATCCGAACGGCAAGGTTCCGGCCATCGTCGATACCGAAGGGCCAGGCGGCAAGGAAGCGCGGGTGTTCGATTCAAGCGCGATCCTGCTTTATCTCGGCGAGAAGACGGGGCGTCTGATCGGCTCATCGGCCGACAGGCCGGAATTGTTGTCATGGCTGTTTTTCATCGCGACCGGCATCGGGCCGTTCTCGGGACAGGCCGTTCATTTCCAGCATGCAGCGCCGGAAAAGTTCGGCTATGCGGTGAACCGCTATCGCCGTGAAATCGAGCGTCACTATGAGGTGCTCGACAAGCATCTCAAGGGACGGGTGTTCATCGTGGGGAAGGAATATTCGATCGCCGACATTTCGGCGTGGGGCTGGCTCGATCGGGCACCGCGCGTACTACCTGGCGATGGCGATCCGCTGGCGGCCTTTCCGAATCTGCAGCGTTGGTTCCGCGCGATCGATTCGCGACCAGCAGTGGCTAAAGCTCGTGCGGTCGGAAAAGACCATGCCTTCAAGAAGGAGGTAGATGAAGAGACCCGGCGCGCGCTTTTCCCGTCGAATTACCCCAAGCTAGCGAGTTGATGTTTCGATCTCCGGTCTCAAGAAATATTCACAGCATCAAGCGAGTTCAACGATGAATCTGCAGGGAAAACGGGCTCTCATCACAGGAGGGTCCAGCGGTATCGGGTTTGCGATAGCCGAGGCCATGCTGGCAAAAGGCGCGCGGACTGTCATCACCGGCCGGCGGCCCGACGTTCTGAGCAGGGCGGCCGAACTGCTTCGCGCAGGCGGTGGGCGGGTGGACTTCGTCGCCACCGACGTCAGCACGGAAAAGGGACGGGAAACGACGCTCAAGTTTGCGCTGGAGACGCTCGGCGGCCTCGACGTCTTGGTCAACAACGCGGGCGGTGTCAGGGCCGGCCAGTTGGAGGATACAACCGAAGCCGAGATCCGAGCCATGATCGAAGTTGACCTGGTGGCACCGATCCTGCTCACTCGCGCGGCGTTGCCAAAATTGCGGGCGAGCACCGACGGTCTCGTTGTTAACATCACCTCGGGTATCGCGCTCGTTGCCGCGCCGTTCTACGCAACCTACGCCGGGGTCAAGGGTGGGCTGGCGAAGTTCGGCGAGTCGCTCCGCCGCGAACTGAAAGGCGAGGGCGTGCATGTCATGACAGTCTATCCAGGAGCGACGGATACCCCCATGATGAGCTCGTCAAAGGCCGGGCCTGAGTTGGGCTTCTCCCGCGAACCGGCCGCCGCGGTTGCCAGTGCGGTCATCGCAGGCATCGAGGAAGGCGCCTTTGAGGTCGTTCGCGGCGGCGAAGCGCGCGCCAAAATGATAGCCTTGAATCGCGAGGATCCGGCAGCGCTCGACAGGCGTTTCTTTGATCTCAAGCCAGCACTCCGCGAGGCGGTTCGCGATCATTCGGCGCTGTGAATGCTCAGGATCGGGGCCGGACTAACTCGATCAATGTCCAAAAGGTGCTCTGATGTTGCCACGAGCTCAGCCTAAATTATGAACGGATCGATGCCGGGAATGACTTCGGGGTGACCGACACCGTGGAGTATATCGCCTTGAATCCGAACCGCCTCGTCCCCACCATCGACGATGGTGACATCCGGCTTTGGGAATCGAATGTGATCGTTCGATATCTCGCACAAAAGCACGACCATGGCCGGCTCTGCCCGGCCGATATCGCAACGCGGTTCGACGCGGAGCGGTGGATGGATTGGCAAGCAACCGTGTTCTGGCCCGCACTGCGCCCTTTATTCATCGCCTTGATAAGGCCGCCGCCGCAGCAACGTGATGCCGCGGTCATTTCAAACGGCGAAAGTCTTTCCCTGTCCGCTTTGCGGATACTCAATGCCAGGCTCTCCGACCGTACCTTCCTTGCCGGTGATGCCTTTTCCATGGGCGATATTCCGGCAGCAGCGACGGTTCATCGTTGGTATGCGCTCGATATACTCCATCCTGATCTGCCGAACGTATTGCGTTGGTATGATTTGATGAGAGCGCGACCGCCTTTCCAGCGGATCGTTGTGACGCCGCTAAGCTGAAACGCGACCGGATTCATCTGTCAAATGGCCCGCGCGGTTGCCTCGCGACGGCACGATTGCGCGTAGCTGCAAGGCGCAATCAAGAGATTCGGCATTCCACGTATTTGCGGTCATCGATCAGGACCATCACGTGGTCACCACGCTTTACCGGATTCAGCCCAAGCGGCGTTCCTGCCAATACGAGGTCACCAGGTTTCAATGCGGCGCCGAAGCGACCGAGATCGCCGCGGAGCCATTCGATCGCTTCGGCAGCGCCGCCTCGCATCGCCCACAGCGCTCCGGCATCGATCGTTATGCCGTTGACTACGACGGACAAGGTGCGGGAGGCCGTCCAATCCTTGAGCATCAGAGCTGTGTGGCGGTTCGAAATCACCGCGCCGGCGTTGATCCCATTGTTAGCGACGAGTTCTGCAAGCGTCTTCCGCGGCCCTCGAAAGACGAAGTGATGCAGTTCAATGACTGGGAAAGCCGCCTCGATTCCACCACTAGGGCCGATACGAACGGCCATCTCGCCTTCGATCGCGAGATTGGCGTACGCATCGTACTGCAGCATTTCTCCGGAATTCCTGATTTCACTGCGAAAAAGACGCGCGTGGATCGGACCGCTCATGCCGAATTGCTCGACCACGCCGGATCCGATGCAGCCGACTTTGTATCCCACGACGGCGTCACCGGCCGCGCAGCGCAAACGCGCGACTTCCATCTGAACCGCATAAGCCTCGTCTAGCGTCAGCGTATCCTGTGCTTCGGCGAAATAGGTTCCGGGCGTTCGCCTCTGGTAATCGTGCCATTGCCGCGCGACCAAAGCCTCGAGTACAGGACGGGATTGTACGTTCGCCATCGTCAGCCCAGTCGATACTCTTCGCTCGACGACAAGATTTCGAGCAGCGCGGAGCCTTTTGATACGATAGTCTGGCTCGAGATCAAGCTCATCCATCTTGGCCCAAGCTCTAGCGTTTCGCAGAGGCCGTGGGGCTACCACCGTAAGAATCGAAGCCCGCTTAGATAACCGATAAACGCCACGAACCCTGTCGCAAGTGGATACCACGTAACGACGAAGAGAGGGCTGTCATCGGTGCAATTCGTTGCGTAAAAGGTCGCGGCAATTCCGCTCGCGGCAAGCCCGGCAATGGCTCCCGCCAACCCAGGCCGCGTCGAGGCTCCTTTGCGCAACGCGAGAAGAAGGCAGACCAGAGGCCCGATCGATAGAAGCGGGATCAGAGTTAAGCAATTCTGTGCATGGGTACCGATGATCTTTGAGCCCCAAAGCGGCGGAGGTACCGTCACCAGCTCGATAAGGACAGCGGATATCAGAATAATTGGTGAAAGCGCGAGAGCCCACCCCCGAACTCCGAACGAGGCGTCGGGCTGAGCCGCCCGAAGCATCGCTGCAGTCGCGGCAAGCGCCAGCGGCAAAGTGACGGCAATCTTGACGAGAAAGCGGGTGGTTCCCATTGCGAACACGATATCGGGACGAAAACCAACCCCGCCGAAGAACGTGATTCCGGCAATGACGTTTCCCGCTATCAGCGCAATCCGAATGGATTGCTCAAGTTTCCAGGGGACGACTGTGTCCGTCGCCAGGGCTTCGACCAGTGTTTCTGTTTCCATTGGCTGAGACTCGATAATTATTCTTCTATTGTCTTCGTTCTGCGGCCCAAAACGTTACGCGCGTACTCCCGTTGATTCAGCGCACTCTGCTGCCAGGCCTGTGTGTACCGAAAACCTTATCTGAGTTGATGCCGTGATGGAATCGCCTAAGCTGGCGAAATGATCGGGCTGATCTGTTTCGTTCTGGCCGTCCTGGCCTCGCCATTCAAGTCGAAGTTGCGGGCGCCGCGACGAGATAGGCCAGATGGCGAAGGCGGTCGAGGTCTTCAAAACCAACGCAATAGAGGTTGGGCGTCTAAAAGCGGAGAGGATCGAATCCGAAGATCGGGCCGCACAGAGACGCAAACTGGATATGCAACGGTTGGCCGCTGTTTTCGAAGGCGCAGTCGGCGATATCATACAAAATGTTTCTCTCGCTGCGGCAAGGATGGAAACCTCTGCAAACTCGCTCGCCATAACGGCGGAGAAGACCGCCCAATTATCTACGGTTGTGGCTGCAGCTGCGGGGGAGGCGTCGACGAACGTCCATTCGGTGGCGTCGGGAAGTGAGGAGATGGCATCGTCCGTCAATGAAATAAGCCAGCAAGTTCGCGAGTCTGCGAGAATCGCCAGCCAGGCGGTGTTGGAGGCTGGCAAAACGAATGAGCGTATGCTGAAGTTGTCTGACGCAGCAAAGAAAATCGGCGACGTGGTCAACCTGATCAACACGATCGCTGGCCAGACCAACCTTCTCGCCTTGAACGCGACAATCGAAGCCGCCCGGGCTGGACCTGCGGGCCGTGGCTTCACCGTTGTTGCCGCTGAAGTCAAGTCATTGGCCGAGCAAACGGCCAGGGCGACAGGAGAAATTGCGCAGCAAATTTCGTCGATTCAGGCGACAACGGAGGATTCCGTTTCCGCGATCAAGGACATCACCGACACCATCGATCGCGTTTCGGAGATTGCATCGATCATAGCTGCCGCGGTCGAGGAGCAAGGTGCGGCTACCCAGGAAATCGCTCGAAACGGACAACAAGCTTCGCAAGGAACAACTACGGTAGCATCCAATATTGGCGATGTTCAACGTGGTTCGAACGAAACCGGCGCTGCCTCCGCCGAAGTTCTTTCGGCCGCGCGCTCGCTTTCGGTTGAGAGCGGTCGCCTCAGGAGCGAAGTGGGAAGTTTCCTAACCACAGTTCGCGCGGCCTAGATTTACCGTCGGATGACAGTCACAAGGTCGTGAGGCTGTCGTAACGTATTCGCCGATGAGGCGAAGTATGAGGGGCACCAAAACGGTGGCCGATAAGAATGGAGAGAGCTCAATGTCTATGAAATTAACCGTCAGCTCACTACTGCTCGCTGGTGCTGTGACAACAGCATTGGCATCGATGGCGGCGGCGGCGCCGCTGACTGAGGCTGAGGGAAAGGCTGCTGTTGCAGCCGGTAAGGAAAAATGTTTTGGCGTCGCGCTGAAAGGGCAGAACGACTGCGCTGCCGGGCCCGGAACGACTTGCCAGGGCACATCAACGATGGATTTCCAAGGTAATTCCTGGAAGTTCGTTCAGCATGGTACTTGCACGAGCATATCCGTGCCGGGCGGCAAGAAGGGCTCGCTGACGGCGCTCTAAGGCGCATTTCGACGTAAGCGAACGACACTGGAAGGCGGAGGTCGGACATGAATTCAGTTATCGAGCTTCCAGACTCGAGGATTGCGCCGAGTCTTCGTCTTCCTGTCTATCCGATAGCCGATCTCGTGGGCGTGAGTTTCAAGCACGAGCACCTGCCCGAGATTTTGATCGAAGCAACACGGAACAGCTTCTTCGAGGTTCATGCCGAGAACTACATGGGAGCCGGCGGTCCGCCTCATCATGCGCTAGAGCAAATTCGCCGTGACTATCCTGTCTCATTGCACGGAGTAGCCATGTCGATCGGTGGCCCGCAAGCCCTCGATCCAACTCATCTTGAGCGCTTTTGCGCGCTTGTCGAACGCTATGAGCCGGTCCTTGTTTCTGAACATTTGGCCTGGTCGACCCACGAGACAACCTATTTCAATGATCTGCTTCCTTTGCCGTACACGGAAGCGACGCTGAGGCGCGTTAGTGAGCATATCGACGAGGTGCAGCACGCTATCCGCCGGCAGATACTGCTTGAAAATCCGTCCACCTATGTTGCCTTCCGCGAGTCGACGATGAGCGAGACGGACTTCATTCGTGGCATCGTGCAACGAACGGGTTGCCGACTACTGCTCGATGTCAACAACGTCTTCGTCTCCGCGACGAATCATGGCTACTCCGCTCGCAAATATCTCTCCGATTTTCCGATCGAATGTGTTGGCGAGATTCATCTCGCCGGACACGCCGAGCAGACCGATGACGAGGGTGATCGCCTCCTGATCGACAGCCATGATGGACCAGTCGCTGATGCGGTGTGGAAACTGTTCGAAATGGTCCTCAGCCGTAGCGGCCCGATTCCAACGCTTGTCGAGTGGGACAGCAACATTCCGGAATGGCCTGTGCTCAAGGCCGAAGCGGCGGCCGCGCGGGAAATTCTGGACCAGCACTCAACGAGCGTCACATCGGGAAAAGTGCATGCACATCGTTGAACGAGTTAGTCGGAATGACGGTTTGCCTCCGTCCTTTCCGGCCGTGTTTTCGCCGGCGCTCTTCGACGCCCAGAGGGAAACGCCGGCATCGGTCACCGGGCCGCATGGAAAGGCGGCGGTCAAACGCTATAACGTGTACCGCAACAATGTGACCGTCAGCCTGATCGCCGCTCTCGCGGCAATCTTCCCGGCGACCCAGCGGATCACGGGCGTGGAATTCTTCCGCGCGATGGCCCGTTTTCACGTACGGGCTACGCCACCGACGTCGCCTCTGCTGTTCGAGTATGGGCGAGATTTCCCCATTTTCGTCGAACGCTACGAATACGCTCGGTCAATGCCGTGGCTGGCCGATGTCGCGCGGATCGAGCGCGCGTGGCTCGATGCCTATCACGCGGCCGACGCGGAAGCAGTAAAGCCGCGGGCTCTGGCTGCCATCCCGCCGGAACGTCTCTCGGGTGCCGTTTTCGTTCCACACCCCGCAGCGAAAATCGTTTGCTCCGACTTTGCGGCCGTGTCGGTTTTCGCGGCGAACCGAAGCGAGAGCGGGTTGGACGCCATCGAAACGGTCGCGCCGGAAGATGCTTTGATAACCCGGCCAGGGCTTGAGGTATTTGTACGGCACCTTCCTCCCGGCGGCGCGGCCTTTCTTGCGTGTCTCATTTTGGGTGAAACACTTGGTCAAGCCGCTTCGGCGGCGTTCGAGGCGAGTACATCATTCGATCTTCCCGCCAATATCGCGGGGATGATCGAGGCCGGCGTGTTCATGGCAATCGTTAGTGGAGACCCAGTATGACGGCCACCGATCAACTCAGATCCGGTAACAGCGCGGTGCATCAGATCGGCATGCTCGCCGACAGGCTTATCGGTATCATTCGAACCGTCGCGCAGCCCTCACTCGTGCAGCTTGTGATGCGCATGGCGCTCTCGGTGCCATTCTGGCGCTCAGGCATCAATAAATGGGACGGATTTCTGCAGCTAAAAGATACGACCGTGTTGCTGTTCAGCGAAGAATTTATGCTGCACTTGCCCGGCGGCCCATATCACTACCCCGCTCCCGCGGTTTTCGCGTTCGTTTCCGGCTGTGGCGAGATTCTGTTTCCCATCCTGCTTGTCTTGGGCCTCGCCACACGCTCTGCCGCGACGGGGCTCCTATTCATGACATGCATCGTCGAACTCGCCGTACCTGACGGCTGGCCGATTCATATCACCTGGGCGGCCATGGCGCTGGGCATCATGGCGTGGGGGCCTGGCCGGGTCTCGCTCGACTACGGAATTCGGCACATGCTTAAATTACCAAAGGATATTTACTGAGAAGGCAGGTCAAACAAGACGGCCACATCGAAGCCGGATCTGCGTGCCGAGACGGCATCACAAAATGAGACGAGGAAATGATCCCCATTCCTTCGTCCATCGGGGAGCAGGGCAGATTAACCCCCGCCCTCGCTCGTCGTGGCAGGTCCGTTCGCGGCTAGAACGGACCTGCTTGCGACCGTCCGCTTTCCAATAGCACGACGTGTGACGTTTCGAGAATTACGGAAGATTCCAGGTGAACTTAAACCAGGACCTCATGCAGATAACCCTTCGGAAGGTAAGTTGCGTGGCCAAGTTGTGTTGGTATTTCACGGAAGCGGAGCGCTTGGATCTTATCTGGCTGGCGTCTATCAGGCACTACACGAAGCTTCCATCGAACCGAAGTGGATTATCGGGACTTCGATCGGCGTGATTAACACCAGTTTGATCGAGGGCAAGCGGCGCGACGATAGAATTCCAAAGCTCAAGGATCACGCCTTGCGAGAGTGCTCTATTTAAAAAAATCACCTTCCTGCGTCGACTGGGTGCGTCCATGCTGCCGCTCGAACTCTTCGATGACCACTTGCGCCGCGCGCGTGAATGTATGGTTTTTGAGGTGAATAAGACCCATCTTTAAAGGTGGAAGCCGCTCCGACAATTCAACCATTACATAGTGATGCTCGTCATATGAATGACGCGAGATTGGCCGTGCGTTCAAGATGGAATATCCCATACCGTTGGCGACCATGCTTCGTACCATCTGAGGGGACGCAGTACGGTAGACGATATTGGGGACGATCCCGGCGCTCTCAAAAATCGATTGGAAATAGTCTCGGGTATATGGAAGGTCCAAAAGAATCATAGGTTCATCCGCGAGTGCCCGCAGGCTTAATCTGGATTTCTGGGTGAGTGGATGCTGGGGAGCGAGAAGCACGTAGGGATGATAGCTGCGGACTCCGTGGAAATTAACGTCGCGTTCGATGCTTAAATTGTACGTGACGGCAATTTCGAAATATCCCTGACGCAGACCATCCAGAATTTCCTTGATATCCAGCTCTCTGCATCCCACCGTAAGGCTGGGATAGTCGCGCTTCAGAAATTTAAGAAGGGGCGGCATCACCAGCGGCGCTAGAGTCAACAGACATCCGACCTCGATAGTCCCGCTTAGGCCGTTCACAAGTTCACCCGAAACCTGGCTGAATCTTTCAGCCTGGCTAAGTAGGCGCTTGGCCTCCGCAAATATCTGGTGGCCCACAGCCGTTAGAGAGAGTCCCTTCGCGTGATGCCGCTCAAACAGCTTGGTGTCGAGTTGGGTCTCTAGCTCTGCAATGGCTGAAGAGATCGATGGCTGGCTGATGTTCGCTTCTTGCGAGGCCCTGGTGGCGCTCTTGAGTTCCGCGGCGGAGACGAAATAACGCAATTGCTTCAGCGTAAAATTCACATCGGCACCTTTGCTGCTTTTCGAGTTCTTGGCTTCGTCTTGGAGAAAAAGCTGCGTGCGAACTTCTCGATTGAGCTTTCTTGTCCGGCCGAGAATGGATTATTGGCGACTCAGGACCGCAACGCGGGTGTTGAAACAGTTGAGGCAACTGCAAGCGAGATAGATTAATTCTATCTCGTGCAAAGTAAATTGATATTTTACCTCTGCATTTCATCTGGGCAATACTTGCTCGACGGTTTCACTCCTGCAGCGGGCGGCCATGGCGAAGAAGCAATTCCTGAAAATCCCTTACGGTGGCTATCACCAGGAACCGGTGCCCTCGGAAACCCCGGACTTGACTCACGTCGAGAAGGGTTCGCGGGCTGGCGAATTGTTACGCCGCTTCTGGCAACCGATCTGCCTCTCGGAAGAGGTCGGCGAGCTTCCGAAACGCGAACGGATGTTTGGGGAGGATATGGTTGTTTTCCGGACCACCGAAAACCAGGTAGCCATCGTCGATCGTCACTGTCCCCACCGCGGAACGTCGCTCGAGTTCGGCCTTTGTGAAAAGGATGGCATCCGCTGCTGTTATCACGGCTGGCTGATTGCGCCCGACGGATCCATACTTGAGACCCCCGGTGATCCGCCAGGGAGTACTCTCAAGGATCGCCTTATGCACGGGGCGTATCCGGCGATGGAATATACGGGATTGATCTTCGGTTATTTTGGGCCGCCGGAAGAAGTGCCTGAATTTCCGATCTATGACAGCTACGAATATGACGGCGACATGTTGAAGCCGTACAGTTTGCAGTATCCGTGCAATTGGCTGCAGGTGCATGAAAACGTTATGGATCCTGCGCATGCGGTCTTCCTGCACACCCGCATCACATACTCCCATTTCGCCGACGCCTGGGGCGAATTGCCGGAGATGGACTTCGTCGAAACACCCACCGGAATGATCTATGTGACCTCGCGACGTTGGAAGGACAACATTTGGGTCCGGTCTAACGACATCATCCTTCCCAATCTGGCGCAAGTAGGGAACATTTGGGAGGACGGCCAGCAGGATCTCAAGGAGTTCGGCCGCGTCGGGATTACCCGCTGGACATCTCCGGTCGACAATCACAATTGTAAGGTAATCGGTTGGCGTCACTTCCATCCGGAAGTAAATTCGCGCGGCATCGGAAACCCCGATCAGTGCGGTGTCGAGAAAGTCGACTTCGTCGGCCAGGACGGTAATCGCACCTACGATGAGCGGCAGCGTGTTCCAGGCGACTTCGACGCGCAGGTTTCACAGCGCTCGATCGCGCGCCATGCGATGGAGCATCTGACCCATTGTGACAAGGGGGTCGTCATGCTTCGCCGGCTGCTCATGCGCGAAATGAAACAGCTTGAGGCGATGGAGCGGCTCTCCAGCTCTCCAATTCGGAGCGAAAGCAAAATTCCGACCTATTGCCATGACACGGTAATCGGCGTACCGGCGAAACTCGAATGGGATGATGACGAACTCGTCCGCAAAGTCGGCTTCGACCTTACCAAGATCATCGTGGAAGGCGATTATCACGCATCCGACGACCGGCTCAATGAGGTGCGAGCCCGCATTCGAAACTATGTCAGAACCCTCAATGTGGAAGCGGCCGAATAGCAGCCGGTATCGAGGGGTACTTAATGATGCGCAGTCCAATTCATCCAGGCCGCGTGGCGTGGACCGGCGAGAACCCGGGCATCTATCTCAAGGAGACGCAAGACGGCCCATGGACCGGCCTTGCGACCTTTTTCCGAGTGACCTGGTCGCCTTATGGTCGCGGGTCGGGGATCGTCCTGCTCGACAAGCCGAACGTCGAGAAGGGGCTGCCCGATGTGACTAACATTTGCATCAGCGACAACCAGAAACTTGCGAGCTATTTGGTCGCCGACTTCTTCTCCAAATTCGCATCGTTCCGTGTTTCATCTGGACTTAAGGCAATGACCTATCTGCCGCTCGTCGAAGCGCGCCGCATGGGCGATGCCGTCAGCAATTATGCGGAGGTCGTCAAGTCGAAGGACTTCGAGGTCGTGATGTCCTGGAAGTCGCTCGGTTCTCCCTACGCCGTCGATATGCCGCCGGAAAAGGGGCCGACGCAGCGTCATGAGATGTACAGTCTGTTCCTGGACTCCACCGATGCATCGGTGATGGTGAACGGCCGCGCACTGGATGGCGAGGTTGTTCTGCGCGACTTTGCCGACACCAAGAAGCCGACGGCGTTTCTTGCGTTTTCGGAAAGCTGGATGGAAACCTAGCGCGTCGAAATGCGCTCGCACATTTCTTGCATCCCTTTCGTGGGGCGCTTGTTTCGAGTTCATGAGGCAGGGAATTGAGTGAATTCATCCAGCTGCTGGTGGCAGGACTGATGGTCGGGAGCATCTACAGCCTGATCGGCATCGGCTTCACGACCATTTACAATGTCACCGGCATCGTAAACTTTGCGCAAGGCGACTTTGCAATGGTCGGTGCGCTGTCCGCAATAATGCTCTATGCGTCGGGGCTGCCGCTGTGGGTTGCCATTGTTTTTGCTATCCTGCTCGTGGGCTGTCTGGCAGCGATTATCGAGCGGGTCGCGATCCGGCCGATCGGAACTCACGTCACGCGTGGGATCGTCGCGACGATCGGCGTCGGCGTTGTGCTGCAGGGCGCGGCGGTCCTGATCTGGGGCACGGACGCCCAGCCGATGCCGGCATTCTCCGGGGAGAAGCCGTTCAATCTGCGAGGCATTACGCTGCTGCCGCAGACTTTGTGGATTTTCGGCACCACGGCCGGCCTGATGATCCTGCTGTGTCTGTTTTTCCAGCGGACCTATCCGGGAAAGATCATGCGCGCCTGTGCGATCAATCCGTTCGCGGCGCAGCTCATGGGGATCCGCCTCGGAGCGATGCGTACTATAAGCTTCTTCCTGAGCGGCATGTTCGGCGCAATAGGCGGCATCATCGTTGCCCCGATTGCGCTGACACAATACGATTCCGGAATTTCGCTCGGTATAAAAGGTTTTGTAGCCTGCATCATCGGAGGCTTCGGCAACCCCATCGGCGCCGCGGTCGGTGGGCTTTTGCTTGGGGTGCTCGAGGCGATGTCTTCGGGCTTTATCAGTTCTGGGTTCAAGAACGCGATCTCATTCGTGATGCTTCTCCTTTTCCTGTCGGTGCGCCCGGGCGGACTTCTGGGCGATCTCGAAAGGGTCGGGCGCTGACATGAAGCGTGACCTCGATTTGACGAGATACTTGCTGTTGATCGCCGGACTTGTCGCGCTGCAGCTGTCCGGAAGCAATTACCTCGTCAATCTGGCCGACTTCGTCGCCATCCAGGCCTTGCCGGCGATCGGCCTGTCGTTGCTGATGGGTTACACCGGGCAAATCTCACTTGGCCACGCAGCGTTCTATGGCCTCGGCGCCTACGGCTCCGTGCTGCTTACGACCCATCTCGGGATAGATCCGTGGCTTGGCCTGTTGTTGTCGGCGGTTCTCGTCGGTGCCCTCGGTTGGAGCCTCGGTTGGCTGGTGTTTCGCCTGGAAGGTCATTACCTGGCGATGGCCACGCTCGGTTTTGGCGTCATCGTGCATGTCTGCCTGGTCGAATTTCGCGAATGGACCGGCGGACCGAACGGTCTCACCGGCATCACCCCTTTCAACCTTTTTGACCGTGACTTCCACACCGACAAACAGGTGCTCCCGATCGTCTGGGGAGCCTGCACCGTTGCGGTCTTCCTGGCAGAAAATCTGGTGCGATCGCCGCTCGGACTCGTGATGCGCGGCATTTCGCAGAGCAGCAAGGTGGTGGCCTCGCTCGGGATGTCGCCGAATCGTATGAAGCGCTTGGTTCTGATGCTCAGCGCGATCTATGCTGCTGTCGCCGGCGGGCTTTACGCCCGATACATCGGCTATCTCAGCCCCGGGCCGTTCGATGTCGGTTTCTCCATCAAATTGCTGCTGATGGTGGCGATCGGAGGCTTCTCCAGGATCTGGGGCGTGCTGTTCGGCGTTGCGTTCGTTACGCTCGTCAGCGAAGCGCTCAAGCCGCTCGGTGACTACGACGTCGTCGTCTTTGGCCTTCTGCTGGTTGTGGCGGTGGTCTATTGCCCCGAGGGAATGCTGCAAACCGTGGTTGCCGCGGGACGCCACCTCGTTCGATATCGACGAGAGCCGGCGCAATGATGCCAGCGAGACACATCCTGGAGATCGAAACCCTCTCCGTGAGGTTTGGGGGCCTCGCTGCGCTCAACGATGTGTCGTTCTCTGTGATGGAGAACGAAACCGTGTCGCTGATCGGCCCGAACGGCGCGGGCAAGACCACCCTGTTGAATGTCATTGCGGGGAACTGCCGAGCCGACGCGGGGCAGGTCGTCTTTAGCGGCCATCCCATCCAGACCCTCACGCCGGACAAGATCAACGCGCTCGGAATTGGGAGAACCTTCCAAGCCGTCGAGATTTTCGAAAATCTCACGGTCCTGGAAAACGCCATGGCCGGTGGTGTGGCCGCCACCGACATCGGCTTGACCTCTTGCCTGAACCGATGGGGAAAAGCGCGACGGGTGCAGGACGAGTTGATTTCGCGCGCGCGCGAGGTGCTTGATCTCGTCGGTCTCTCAGGCTTTGCGGCCCTGAGTGGCGCTGGCCTTCCCGCCGGACAACAGCGGTTACTCGGAATTGCGCGCGTCATCATGTCCGGCGCACGCGTGCTTCTGCTTGACGAGCCCGGCGCTGGCCTCAATGAAACCGAGAAAGCCGCGCTCGTGCGTGTGATTTCCCGGCTGTCCGAGGCCGGCCACACAATCGTCATCGTCGAACACGACATGGCGCTTGTCGCGCAAGTGTCGGATCGCATTGTGGTGCTCGATCAAGGCCGGGTGATCGCGGATGGTCCGCCCAACGAAGTGAAACGGAACCCGGCGGTGATTGAGGCGTATCTCGGCCGGGTCCGTGATAACACCGTCAGTCGTCAACATCCGACCACCGTGCGGCCGCAACGGCTGCTCGATATCGAAGATCTTTCCGTGCGATACAAGGGTGTGACGGCGCTGCGGGGCGTCAATGCTCACGTCGACGCCGGTGAAATTGTCACGCTGATTGGGCCGAACGGCGCCGGCAAAAGCAGTTTGGTGATGGCAATCGCCGGCTTTGTGAAACCGGCCGGGGGACGCATCCGCTACAATGGAGAGGATCTTGGCGCTGTCGGCTCAGCCGATGCGGTCATGCGCAAGGGCATCAGCCTTACGCCCGAGGGCCGTGCGTTATTTCCATCGCTCACGGTCGCGGAGAATCTCGCTCTGGGATACTACATCGCTCGCTACAATGCATGGGGTCTCAAGGGAGTGATTCTCCCGGGGTTTAACCGGTCGGACGCGCTCGACGCGCGCATGCAGGATGCATTTCGGTTGTTCCCGGTTCTCGGCCAGAGACGAGCACAGCGGGCCGGTATGCTGAGCGGCGGCCAGGCGCAGATGCTGGCCATCGCGCGCTCTCTGATGAGTAATCCAAAACTGTTGCTGCTCGACGAGCCGTCGCTCGGTCTGGCGCCGAAAGTTGTCGATGCGATCCTCTACAAACTCACGGAATTGCGCGCCTCCGGCCTGAGCATCCTGCTCATCGAGCAGAATGCACGGGCGGCGCTGCAGATCGCCGATCGCGCCTATGTGCTATCGACCGGAAGGATCGTCGCGGACGGCTCGGCCGCGACGATCCTGGCCGATGAAGACATCGCTGGTGCGTACCTTGGTTGGGACGATACGGATCCGGAGTCCGGCTCCTTGCGCAGCGCGGCATCATGAGTGAATCCGACTTGCGTCGCTCATCCATGTCCTGATCGGCAGACTGCATCTGATCGAACCTGCGGAGATTGAATATGAGACGCGAAGTTTTCGCCTTTGTTCTAGTTTCGCTGATGTCAATACTTCCTGCCTATGCCCAATCGACCATCAAGATTGGAGGTTTGCTCGAGACGTCCGGTCCCCTTGCTTCGCTTGGTAAACCCGGTCTCGAGGGCGCTCAACTCGCTGTCGATGAAGCCAACGCCAAGGATGGCATCAATGGCAAGAAGATTGAATTTATCAACGTCAATACCGAGAGCGACACCAACAAGGCTGTGTCAGCGGCCAAGCGCCTGATCGAGCAGGACGAAGTCACCGCCCTTGTCGGCGCGATGAACAGCGGATCTTCCTATTCGATCATCGATACCGTTCAACAGGCCATGGTTCCGGTAATCGCAAATGGCGGGTCTCGCGGAATCGTGCTTCCGTCGGACAAAAAGCCGTGGATCTTTCTTGCACCGCTGACCGATGTTCTGGTTCAGAGCGTCATGATGAAAGATATGCAGAAGAAGGGTATAAAAAAGATCGCACTCCTGAACGTGGATTCCGGATTCGGCACCAGCGGACGCGGAGAGCTGGAGAAACACGCGGCCGACTACGGCATCACGATAGTGGCGCAGGAAACGTTCGGAAGCGGCGATCCGGATATGACGCCGCAGCTCACGAAAATCCGGGCGAGCGATGCGGAGGCCACGGTCGTTTGGGCGACGGGCCCCGGTCAGGCGATTGCAACCAAAAACTATCGCCAGCTCGATATCAAGGTCCCACTTTACCTGTCTCACGCGGCCAACGATTTCAATTATCTGCGTTTGGCGGGCGCTGCGGCGGACGGAATCCTGATACCGTCGTCCAAATTGTACGTTGTCGATGAGCTAGCGGGAACCGATCCACAGAAGGACGTGATCAGGAACTTCAGCGATAAATATGAGAAGAAATACGGTCAGAAGCCCGCGACGTTTGCCGGCAACGGCTACGACGCGATGAAAATGCTGATTGCGGCAATACAGAGCGCCGGTAACGACAAGGCAAAAATCCGCGACGCGATTGAGTCGACGAAGGATTTTGTCGGGGTGACGGCTGTCTATAGCTACTCCCCGGTCGATCATTTCGGCGCGCAGGAAAGCAGCGTGATCCTGCTGTCCGTGCGCGATGGTAAGTTTGTTGTCGCGAAGTGACACGGGGCCCCGGCGCTTGCCGTCAGTAGCACCCGTGCGCCTTGCATAGAAAGAGAAGATCATGCCGCGCGTGAGCTTTGTTTTTGCCGACGGCGAGGAGGTGTCGTGCAACGCGTCGACGGATGAGACGATTCTAGCTGCGGCGCAGGCCGCCGGAATTCCGCTCCCGAGCGATTGCCATGTTGGCGATTGCCAAACCTGCAGGGCCCATCTGAAGTCGGGTAAAATCGAGATTGACGAAATGGCCTTTATCACCCTCGATGACGAGGAGATTGAGGGCGGGGCCATTCTGACCTGCATCTCGATGGCTAAGGAGGATCTCAAGATTGAGTTGTCGTATCTTCGCGGCCATATCCTCCCGGAAAAAAGATACCTTATGAAGATCCGTGACGTGGTCCAGCTCTCGGCCACGACCGCGCGGCTTCGGGGGCAATTGCCGAACGGCAGTGTTTTCAGGTTCTTTCCCGGACAATACGCCAACATCAAGATACTGGGATCCGGAGTATTGCGCTCCTATTCGATGGCAAATGATCCGGCCGAGCCGAATAGCTTGGAATTCCATATTCGCATGCTGCCGGATGGCCAGATGTCGAATTTCATTGGGAAGCCGGACCTTGCTGGAACAAGTTTGGAGCTCTTGGGCCCGAAGGGCGTGTTCTACCTGCGCGAAGGCAACAGTCCGATCGTCATGATTGCCGGCGGAACGGGGCTGGCGCCGATGGTATCGATGTTGAGATCCATTGTGCAAGGCAGACAAATCGAGCGTTCAATCGTTCTCTGCTTCGGTGTGAATCGCCCTGGCGACCTCTACTATGTTGAAGAACTGGAGGAACTGAAGGGGAGCCTGCCGAATCTGGAAGTGAGGTTGTCCATGACGGAAGCTGATGGCGCTTGGTCGGGGCATAAAGGGCTGGTTACCGAATTGGTCGGGCCGAACGACATCGGGGAGCCGACGCAGATATATCTCTGCGGGCCCCCTCTGATGATAGCTGCTGCCCGCAAGCGCGTGGCCGCCTGCGGCGGGCGACGGAACTCGGTCTACGCGGAGGAGTTTTTGGCGACTGGATAGCGCGAGCCCGATCCATTTTTTTCTAGGCGCTCTTGCCGCGGATTGAATATGATCGGCTGGCATTTCGATAAAGATGGACGAGCGCTGCCCACACAGCGGAGGCCGCCGGTGAGAGGGAACGGTCTCGGCGCCGCAACAACAGGATGGTACGGCTCACTTCCGGTCTTACAAGCCGGCAAGTTGCGAGGGCGGCGTCGTCGCCGCGAGGGGCGGCGAGCTCCGGCACGATCGCAATTCCGACGCCGGCCTCGACCATTCCGAGAACAGAGCTCGGCTGGGCAAGCTCGAGAAAAACCTCAACCTGTGTCCCGGTGCTCGCAAGCGTAGCCTCGATGACCTGACGACTTCCCGAAGTATTGCTCAGCATGACAAGCCGTCGGCCAGCGAGCTGCGCCCAACGAACGTTCCGATGTTTGGCGAGAAGATCGTCGCGCCGGCATATCAGACGAAAGGGATCCTCCATCAGCGACTGAACATCCAGATCGGAACCAACGATTTCTCCGCTTGCAATCCCGAATTCGACCTCGCCTCGGCCGACCTTCCGGATCACCTCGCTTGCCGCGCTGTCGTCGATGCTGAGCGAGATGCTGGGCCACTTGGTCGAACAATACGCGACACACTTCGGCATCAGGCTGCGGGCCACCGCGGGGACACACGCCATCACGACGCGTCCTCGGTGCTTTTCGCCGATATCCCGCAACTCCCGCAGCGTGGCATCAAGTTCATCGACCAGGCGGGATCCGGAAGCGACCAAAGTCTGCCCGACACTCGTCAACTGGACCTGACGCGTCGTGCGGTCCAGAAGCTTCAGGCCCAATTCGTTCTCGAGTTGCCGCACCGATAAACTTAGTGCGCTTTGGGACAAGCCCACATCCTCCGCGGCGCGGGTGAAGCTGCCGCGGCGGGCGACGGCCAGAAACGCCCGAAGTTGGCGAAGTGCGACATTCATTTATAAAACTCATGAATTGATCCGATTTTCCAATTTTACATCAGAATAGGTTTGCGGTTCAATCTCTCTCCGAGCGAATTAACGGAAATCTGGAGCAGCCATGTCGGACGCGGGCGATACACTAGGATCAAGTGCGGATCAGACCGCGAAGTCGCTATCGGTTACCACGGGCGGACCGCTCAGAGTGCTCGGCCGCGCGAATTCGTTCAATGTGCGCAAGGTTCTGTGGGTCTGTGACGAGATCGGCATTCCGTTCGTGCGCGAGGACTTTGGCCGCGGTTTCAGGCCGACGAACACGGCGGAGTTTCTTAAGCTCAATCTGACGGGGCAGGTGCCTGTCGTAATCGACGGCACCCGGGTGATGCGTGAATCCAACACGATCGTCCGCTATCTTGCGGCCAAGCACAGGGCCACCGACCTCTACCCCGAAGATTTCGGAGAGCGGCAGGCTATTGAACAATGGATGGATTGGGTCGCCTACGATGTCACGCATGCGTTGCGGGGTGCGTTCTTGGGCGGGCAGTTGAAGGAAGCGCCGTACGACCATCCATGGTACGTCGAGCAGGGACAGAAGGAGCTAATCCACGTCGTCGGATTGCTCGACGGCCATCTGGCCGCCCATGGTCCCTATATGATGGGCAATCACTTCACCATCGCCGATATTCCGATGGGTCTGGTGGTCAACCGGTGGTTCATGCTCTCAGATCTGGTTCGACCTCACTACGCCGCCGTTGCTGCGTACTACGAACTGATGACTGAACGACCTGGTTTCCGCGAGCATGGCCGCAACGGTCTACCTTGATACGCGACGGCCGATCCGTTTCGTACAGTTAGTCTCAGCTCATTTTCGGAGTTTCAAATGCAGCAGCACGCCGGCCGCCACTTCCTGCAAATTCCCGGACCGACCAATACTCCGCTGCCGATTCTTGCCGCGATCGCGAAGCCGACGATCGATCATCGCGGACCGGAGTTCGCCGAACTTGGCCACGAAGTTCTTGCAGGCATACGTACCGTTTTCAAGACCGCCAATCCGGTCGTGATCTATCCGACGTCTGGAACGGGTGCGTGGGAAGCTGCGCTGGTGAATACGCTCTCGCCCGGCGACCGGTTGCTGATGTTCGAAACCGGCTGGTTCTCCACCCTCTGGAGCAAAATGACAAAATGTCTCGGCTTTGAGGCAGAGGTCGTCAAGGGAGACTGGCGGACCGGCGTGGATGCCGATGTGATCGAGGCCAAACTCCGAGAGGACAAGACGCACAGCTACAAGGCGGTTGCCGTGGTCCATAATGAGACATCCACCGGCGTCACGTCGAACATCGCGGCGGTGCGGCGGGCGATTGATCGGGCAGGGCACCCGGCGCTCCTCCTTGTCGATACGATTTCTTCGTTGGGCTCCACTGACTACCGGCACGACGAATGGGGGGTCGACGTGACGGTAGGTGGCTCGCAAAAAGGGCTGATGCTCCCGCCTGGCCTGTCTTTCAACGCCATTTCGGACAAGGCGTTGGCGGCCTCGAAGACCTCAGGGTTTCCCCGCGCGTTCCTGGCTTGGGACGACATGCTTGCGGCCAATGCAAACGGGTTTTTTCCCTACACGCCTTCGACCAACCTGCTGCAGGGGTTGAAGGTCGGGCTGGAAATGCTGCATGACGAGGGTCTGAATCAGGTATTTGCACGGCACGACCGCGCGGCGAACGCAACTCGGACGGCCGTACGTCATTGGGGATTCGACATCCAATGCGTGAACGAGGCGGAATACTCATCGACGCTCACCGCGGTGCGTCCGCCGGAGGGACATTCTGCCGATGAACTGCGGCGTGAAGTTCTCGCGCGCGCCAACATGTCGCTGGGCAACGGGTTGGGCCCGCTGGCCGATCGTGTGTTCCGGATCGGACATCTCGGCGATTTCAACAACCTGACCGTCGCCGCGACTTTGTCGGGCATCGAAATGGGCCTGAAGGCGCGGGGCATCCCACACCGCAAAGGCGGCGTAGAGGCGGCGATGGATATTCTCGCCGGCAATTGGCCCCCGGCAGCGCGGGCGGCCGAATAAAGACGAAAATTCCCTCAAGAGGTGTTCGATCGCGACGAAAAGGACGAGCGACGCAATAAAAACGTCGCCGAGGAGTTTTGGTGGAGGAGCGAGATATGGCCCTGGTTCATCAGGACGCCGACAACACGGCCGTCATGGCGCCCGTGGCCCGATCCTTTTTTAAAGCGCACACGGTCGTTACCACGATGCTCTGCGTGCTGTTCGCGATCATGTATCTCGATCGGGTGAACATCTCAGCGGCTGCCGCTCCTCTCAAGGCGCATTTCCAACTCACCAATACCCAAATGGGGTTAGCCTTCAGCGCCTTTTCGTGGGCTTACCTTGCGTCTGTTCTATTTGGCGGCTGGGGCGCGCGAAAATATGGCGCGCGCGCATCACTCTTCGTCGCTGTTTCCATCGTTGGAGTGGGCACAATTCTTACTGGGCTGACCGGTGGCCTGGGCAGTCTGTTTATTGCGCGGCTGGTCGTCGGACTGGGTGAAGGACCCGCTTTCCCTGCGGCAACACAGGCCATGCGCAATTGGTATCCGGCGCACCGGTTCGGATTCATCCAAGGCATCACGCACAGTGCGTCGCGCCTGGGCGCGGCGATCGCCCCGCCGTTGGTCGCGACCATTATTGTCTGGTACGATTGGCGAGTTTCCTTCATCGTATGCGGTGTGGCCGCCATCGTTTGGGCGGTGGTCTGGTGGTTCTACTTTCAAGATGACCCGCGTACCCACCCACAGGTCGATCCCCGCCGACTCGAAGACCTGAGCGTTTCGCTGCCCGACCGCAAGGCGCGCTTTCCGCTCCGGATCCTGACCAAGCGGATGTTTCCGGTCACCATCGTCATGTTCTCTTACGGCTGGACCTACTGGGTATTCGTATCCTGGCTTCCGTTGTACTTCGCAAATCAGCACGGCACCGACCTCAGAAGTTCAGCGCTGCTCACGAGCTTTCTGTTCTTTGCGGGATTGATCGGGAATACGGTGGGCGGGATGACATCCGACCTGATCCTGAAGCGGACCGGACGCAATCGTTTCGCCCGTTGCGGCGTCGTGTTCACATCCCTCGTCGGCACTGCCCTATTTCTGATACCCTGCCTGTTCATCCACAACCTGACGGCAGTCGTGGCGCTGCTTGCCGCTGCGATGTTCTTTCTGGAGCTGACGATCGCGCCGATGTATGCGGTTCCGATGGATATCTCGAAGGAGTATGCCGGTTTGGGAAGCGCCTATATCATCATGGGTGTGGCGATATCGGGAATTATCTCACCTGTCGTATTCGGATGGCTCATCGATCTGACCGGAAACTGGAATATCCCGTTTGCGACGGGCGTCCTGATCCTGTTGACGGGCGCGGCGACTGTTGGTGTCGTGCGCCCCGATGTTCCGCTGGAAATCCCGGCTCTGAAAAGAACCTGATGAAGCATCCGAGAGCGCAATCGCTCGCCTGGAACCAGCAACGAGAAGCGGGGTGGTGACGAGCCTGTCGCCGATACCGGTTCGGCATCGGCGGGGCTGTCGGTCACGAGTCCGGCCTGAAATAGGCGCAGGACGACAACAAATCCCTAGTTCCTGACCTCATGCCAAAACCGATCGAGACAATGCCGCTTAAGCTCGATAAAGCGCTCGCCGGTGATTACATCCAGATTGCGCGGCCAAGGTAGATCGACGCCCACTATCTCGGCCACTTTGGTCGGCCTTCGCGCTACATAATCTTTCATCACGGACCGATCAGTCGCGTATGTCCGTGACCGGCGCATCTACCGATAGTTGCGAGTACGTTCAAGAGAACGTAATCCAGGACTTACCAGTCGGCTATGGACGTGATCTCATGACGTGTCAGCCGAAATCTGACGTCGCCAAATCTTGCCTAGCCCCGCAGCTTGCAAACCCTCGACAGCCCGCCTTGACCGGTCGGCGACTGCTGGATTCGCAGGGCTCTTCGACCGCGGCACGGCTGCATTCATATTCGAGTCAGTGCCGCAAATCCTCAATCATGATCCGTCCGAATATTAAGGCATCGTGAGGCCCTCAGCCGTTCGCGCGCTTTGCCATCGATGAACGATCGAGGCTGAAATAGAATTCTTCGGGCGTGTAACTAAACCGAAACTGCTGCGTATTCATCGAGAGTAAGGGCCTAACAGTTCGGCGTCGCGTCCTGCCAATGGCGAGCATCTCGTTTAAAGCCCATCGGAGTCTTTCTCATGAAAGTGTGCTCTATGTCTGATACCGCTCGGCACCGAGGCGACTCTGTTCCTGCAGACGACGACGTCGGCGCAAATTGCGCGGTAGACGAAGATTGCTTTGGCGTGGCGAATGCATCCGTGCCTGGAGCACCTGCAGGGTACTGAACTCACGAAAAGTGAAGGCCTTGCCATTGATGATCGAGGAGCCGTGTATTGTCGAATAGGCCAACTATGAACGTAGTTACGATGGAAAAGTTCGCGTCCGTTGCCACACTTGCCCGGCTTCGCAACTCGCTTTGGTTATGGTTTGCGGGTTATAGAACTTACAGGCGGATCTTTCATCCCTTCGTCGATCTCGGAATCCGATTCTGCCTTGCTTCGGCGTTTTTTCACTCAGGAGCGACGAAAGCCTTCAACTGGCAGCACGCGATGTATCTGTCGCATTTCGAATATCCAGTGACCTGGATGAGTCCGGAGCGTGCCACTCTTGTCGTAGTGATTGTAGAACTGCTTTGCCCTGTGTTGCTAGTGCTTGGCCTTTTTACCCGATTGGCGGCGCTGCCGATGGCGATACTGGCGATCGTTATTCAGGTAAAGTACGTCGTACTCGATACGAATTTGTTATGGGCAGCGATTCTTTCGACGTACGTCGTCTTCGGTGCAGGAGGACTTTCGTTAGATGCATTGATCGCCCCTGGTCTTGCTGACAGTCCGTTGCCGATCGTTCCGCGCCTGGTTAGAATGGCGGAACGATTATCCAAGTTGGCTGGGCCTGCATTCCAGCTTCTCCTGCGCTTATGGCTCGGCTGGGCGCTGATGCGGCTCCCGAGCCTAACGGGCGCATTTCCCGAAAACAGTGTTCAAAGCTTTTTGCCGCAGACGGCTTCGATTGTCGGCGGCCTGATGTTGACGCTGGGACTAGGCGCAACCGTCGTCAACAAGGTCTTCGCCGCAACGATTGTCGGATCGCAGATGATGAACGCGAGCGATACGGCGGGTTTCTGGATGATCTTGTTGATGGCGCGGTTTGGGATCATTGGAGCTGGACCATTTTCGTTCGACAGCTATCTTTATAATCGACTGACGGAATGGATGAAGCCGAACCATGGTAAGCTCGGTGCTGATGATTGGCCGCGTGTCGTTGTTGTGGGGGCTGGCTTTGGTGGAATGGCGTGCGCACTGAAACTGCGCCACCTGCCCGTCCATCTGACTATCATCGACAGGCAGAACTACCATCTCTTCCAGCCGTTGCTTTATCAGGTTGCTACTGCGGGCCTGGCGCCCGCCGATATCGCTTCGCCCATACGTAGCGAGTTTCGAGATGACCCGAACGTTCGGGTGGTGATGGATGCCGTTACAGGAATTGATCTTGATCAGCAGAAAGTTCGCATGCTCAACAGGGAATTGCCTTTCGATCTACTGGTTATCGCAACCGGGGCGTCACACAGCTATTTTGGTCACGACGACTGGGCTGGTTTCGCGCCCGGCCTTAAGCGCATCGATGACGCCACCATGATCCGCGCTAAGCTGCTCTCAGCATTTGAGCGTGCCGAAAATGCGAAAGATGCCGCAGAGCGGGATGCTTGTCTGACGTTTGTAGTTGTCGGTGGCGGACCTACCGGCGTTGAACTTGCGGGAGCTATAGCCGAGCTCGCGCGTTTCGGCCTCGAGGAGGAATTTCGAAACGTCGAGCCGTCGACTGCACGTATCGTCATCGTCGAGTCGGGCTCGCGCGTGTTGTCGTCGTTTCCCGAGCAGCTTTCTCTGCACGCAAGGAAATCGCTAGAAAAGCTTGGTGTCGAAGTTCGTGTCGATAGTCAGGTTCGGGGGATCGACATTGATGGTGTCACCATCGGTGAGCAGAAGCTTCGAGCGCGGACCGTACTGTGGGCCGCCGGGGTCGTCGCCTCACCAGCCGCAGATTGGCTCAAAGTTGAGGTTGATAGATCGGGCCGCATACGTGTCGACCAATACCTTCGTGTGACCGGTCTTACCAATGTTTTTGCGATCGGAGACACCGCCTTCTCCCTTGGTTGGAACGGACGTCAGGTTCCCGGCCTAGCGCCGGCGGCCAAGCAGGGCGGGCAATATGTTGCGTCCGTCATCCGAATCCAACTTGAGAAGCGGGACCTGCCGGCCGCATTCGCCTATCGACATCAAGGCAGCCTAGCGACGATCGGTCGAAGCTCGGCTGTGGCAGATTTCGGACGGGTGCGAATGTGGGGAGCACCCGCTTGGTGGTTGTGGGGTACGGTCCATGTTTTATTTCTTTCCGGTATGCGCAACCGTCTTTCGGTCGTGATCGCTTGGATCTGGGCCTACTTAACGTTCCAGAGCGGTTCTAGGTTGATCACGGGCCGCTCCTTTTTGGAGGATAAATCGGCTCCTTATTGAGGAGACGATAGATGGTGTTCAATACGTGATCAATTCGTCGCTGAGAAAGATGTGTCCCAGGTTCGTCGTTATTCAGATTGGGTGCGCCAACAACAGACCTTCGTGCGTAAGTTGCTAAGGCACTTGTCCTTCACACTGGGGGCTGGGCGCCGGATGCTCCGCCGATACGAAACATCTCAAGCGAGAGAAACATCTCAAGCGAGAATTGTCATCACGACGGCACCCCGGTCGAGCGCGCCATACGAACGCCTGTAGGATCTGATTAGGCTTGGTATCGCCAGTCCCCCGCGAACCACCATTGTACGCTTGTCCACATTTGTCATTGAGGGTTGAGCCGGGATGCAGCCGCGATTTCCGTGCATTAAGTCTATTCGGCGTTTCTTAGAGCCGATCCAGAAAGTTATTGAGTCGAATGAATCATTTGTGATTCCTTGTGTAGCACCCGAATCGCAAACGTGGGGTGCAGCATGTGGAAGCCTGAACACCGTCGTACTGCCGATCACCGTGGCCTTCGCTATCCGAGCGATCTGACGGACGCCGAATGGGCACTGGTCGAGCCGATGATCCCGCCAGCCAAGCGTGGCGGCCGCCGGCGCGAGGTGAATGTCCGCGAGGTTCTGAACGCTGTCTTCTATGTGCTTTCGACCGGTTGCCAGTGGCAGGCACTGCCGAAGGACCTGCCGTCCAAAAGCACGGCGCATTGCTACTTCGTGCTGTGGGACTGGGATGGCATGCTGGAGCGCCTCCATCACACGCTCTATGTCGCGACACGCGAGCGGGAGGGGCGCGAGGCGAGCTCGACGGCCGCGATCATCGACAGCCAGAGCGCCAAGGCCGCTCAAAAGGGGGCTCCACGCTCGATCCGCAAGGCTTTGACGCGGGCAGAAAAAGTCACGGGCCGCAAGCGGCAAGTCCTTGTCGACACGCTCGGCCTTCTCCTGAATGTCGTCGTCCATCCCGCCGATGTGCAGGATCGCGACGGCGCCCGGCTGGTCCTCGATCGGCGCACCCGACGTCTATTCCCCTTCATCGAACGCATCTTCGCCGATGCTGGCTACCAAGGAGCCAAGACGGCCGCAGCCATCGCCTAAACCCCTAGCTGGAAGCTGGAGATCGTCAAACGCAACGAGCCGCATCGCTTCGTTGTTCTGCCCAAGCGCTGGATTGTCGAGCGCACGCTCGCATGGATCAGCCACAATCGTCGCCTTGCGCGCGACTTCGAGCGCTACGCGCGATCCGCCGCCGCCTTCGTTCGCCTCGCCATGATCCGCATCATGCTCAAACGCTTGACCAGGTCAGCTCATTGTTCCTGAATCCTAACTTCCTGGATCGGCTCTTAGGTGTAGCAACGAACAGTTCCGGTTCGTTTCTCGCTGAACTGTTCGTCAACAAAGAAGTTGAAACGCATCGAAATAGCTCATCGCCCGGCTATCATAGTCTAAGGGTATTATGCCATTCAGCTTATGCATCTGGCTGACGCCGTTTCGGGCGCGTTCCACTATCTAGCAATTTTGTGAAATGACGGCCCTTCCCAAGTTCCCGGTCCCGTGTCACGATAACGTATGAATCTTCGCCGACTCATAGGTTATTTGCTCGCAGTCGCTGTGATCGTCGGGCTGGTTGCCGCGCCGCTGGTATTGTCCCCAGCTGCCGCAAAAGGGCTACCTGTTGGCCAGATCAGCGATATGGCGGCTATGTCCAGGGACATGCCGTGCTGTCCCGATGGACAGAAGAATAAAAACTGCCAGGATTGCCCGCTCGTGGCGATGTGCATGCTGACAATAGCTCAGGCGGAACCTGCCCTGACAAACAGCATCCAGGTTCATTTTCTGATCCGCAAGCTGTCGTTTGCACTCGAAGACCTGAGGGCCGACGGCCTCATTGGCGTCCCTCCGGACCATCCTCCTCGAACCCTGACCTGATCGGCGTTACCACGCCGTCTGCTGCTGCGCGGTCTCAAGGCCGCACGGATAAGCGCATGCCGCCGTTCGCGGCACGTCGGGGACATCGAGGATTTACAACATGAAGAACTACACCTGCGCGCGCGCATTCCAGGCCGCGCTGATCGGCATTGCCATGACCGGCTCGGCCACTCTCGCGCGCGCCGATATCAAGGACTACGAATTCCAACTGGTCGACCAGACCGTCAAGATGGGCGACGCGATCATCTCGGTTCGCCTCGTCCATACGCCGGACGACAAACCCGTGCCCGACGCGGTCATTTTCGCGACACGGCTGGATATGACTCCTGACGGCATGCAGGAGACGGCGACCAAGATTGTGCCCAGGCCGAGCCCGGAGCCCGGAGTTTACAAGTTCAAGGCGTCCGTGAGCATGGCCGGAGGCTGGCAGCTTTCGCTCGGCGCCAAGGTGCAAGGCGAAACCGGGACTATTGAAAACAAGCTGGTCCTGAAGGCAATACCGTGACCCGCGCGAGCGGCATGATTTGGCTGGTCGCCATCGGAGCAACCACAGCATTGCTGTGGTTGTCTCCAGCCGAGGCGGGGGACTGGTCCCTGCCCGGGGCAACAGTAGAGAGCGTCGTCGCGATCGCGGAGAACCTCAATCCGACGGTTGCGGCAGCTTCGCTTGATTTCAGTGCAGCCCTCCACATGGTCGGCGTAGCAGGCGTGCTGGATGATCCCAAACTTGTGCTGGAAGCATGGGACGTCAACAGCCTGGGCGTCGGGCAGCGCCGCTTTGGAGGTTCGTTATGAGAAGATCAGTAGGCCCTCTGTTGATCGTATCCGCGATCTTGGCTGCCGGATTGGTCGGATTGGCCGTCGGGCGATCCAATGGTCCGCTCCCCGAATGGCTATCCGCAGTACTGCCCGCGGCAGCAAAACCGGGTCCGGCTGAGCCGGCAGCGACCGGACCGATCGTCTATTACCGCGATCCGGACGGCCTGCCCGAATATTCGCAGACGCCAAAGAAAACATCCTCAGGCAAGGCATATTCGGCCGTCCGTAGCAGCGAAGACGTGAGCTTCGAGGAGAAAGCTCCGGAAGCCAAAGCTCCGGAAGTCAAAGTTCCGGAAGTTATGGCTGCGAAGAGCGGCGGCACGCATCGGGTCAAATACTATCGCAATCCTATGGGCCTCCCCGACAAGTCTGACACGCCCAAGAAGGACAATATGGGAATGGCCTATCTGCCCGTCTACGAGGACGATCAGGATGACGACTCGTCGGTCAAGGTCAGTGCAGGGAAGCTGCAAAAAACGGGCGTTCAGACCGAGATCGCGGAGCGGCGCATCCTGAACACGATGGTCCGTGCCCCGGGCACCGTTGAGGAAGACGAGCGCCGCCGATCGGTGGTGTCGCTGCGTTTCGAAGGCTTCATCGACACCGTCGAAAATGTCACCACAGGCACGCACGTCCACAAGGGCGAGCCGCTTATGCGCATCTACGGGCCCAACCTGTCGAGCGCGGCCGCGGAATATCTCTCGGCTCTCAATGCCCGCCCGGATGCCGGCATAGGAAGTCAGGCCCTGAAAGGGGCGCGCCGGCGCCTGGAGAACCTGGGTGCGCCGGATACGTTCATCGCCGACATAGAGCAGACCCGCGAAGTCCCGGTCTATGTGAGCTGGCCTGCGCCGCAGGACGGCGAGATTGTAGAGCGGACTGCAGTCAACGGCATGCGTGCGGCACCAGGCGACGTGCTGTTCCGGATTGTCGATCATGAGGTCGTATGGGTGATGGCCGACATCGCTGAGCGCGATCTGGGACTCGTTGAAGTCGGGCAGAAGGTCATCGTCCGGCCGCGGGCGCATCCGGACCATCCCTTCACCGGCAAGGTCACGGTGATCTACCCGCACTTGAAGATGGAGACCCGTACAGCGCGAATACGAATCGAGCTGCCCAATCCGGACGATGTGCTGCTTCCGGACATGTATGCGGACGTGGAAATTGCCACTGGAACGGAAGCTCCTGTTGTGACGGTGTCCAGCAGCGCCGTCATCGACAGCGGGGACCGGCAAATCGTGCTGCTCGACAAGGGCGACGGCCGTTTCGAGCCCCGTGCGGTGAAGCTAGGGCGCAGCGGCGGCGGCCGGACCGAGATCAAGGAGGGTCTTTCCGAAGGCGACAAGGTCGTGGTCTCCGCGAACTTTTTAATCGACGCCGAAAGCAATCTTAAGGCCGCGCTCAATGGCCTGGATACCGGGGAGAAATCGCAATGATCGCGCGCCTTATCGACTGGTCGGCCCGCAACCTGATGCTGGTTCTTATCGGCGCGATCTTCGCCGTCGCCGTCGGCGTCTATTCGCTGCAACATTCGGCGTTGGACGCAATTCCAGATCTCTCCGACACCCAGGTGATCGTCTATACTGAATACCAAGGACAGGCGCCCCAGGTCATCGAGGATCAGGTTACCTATCCGCTGACGACGGCGATGCTGACCGTTCCGAAATCGAAGGTGGTGCGCGGCTTTTCCTTCTTCGGCGTCTCGTTCGTCTACATCATCTTCGAAGATGGCACCGACATCTATTGGGCACGCTCGCGTGTGCTTGAATATCTCAACGCTGCCGCGCGCAAGCTGCCGGCTGGCGTGACGCCCACTTTGGGGCCGGACGCGACCGGGGTTGGTTGGGTCTATCAATACGCGCTGCAGTCCAAGGATAAATCGCTGGCTGACCTGCGATCCCTGCAGGACTGGACCATCCGTTACGGCATCTCCAAGGCGGAAGGCGTGGCCGAAGTCGCCAGCGTCGGCGGCTTTGTCAGGCAATATAACATCATTGTTGATCCGAACCGTCTGCGGGCGCTGGATATCCCGCTCGCAAAGGTGCGTGACGCCGTCCGCGGCAGCAACATGGACGTCGGCGGCCGCTCGGTGGAGCTGTCTGAATTCGAGTTCATCGTGCGCGGCCGTGGCTATGTCAAAAGCCTTTCCGATCTCTCGAACATCGTGCTGAAGGTCGACAAGGGTACGCCGGTCCTGCTGAAAGACGTGGCGCGGGTCGAATTTGGACCGGACGAGCGACGAGGTATTACCGAACTTAACGGGGAGGGCGAGGTCGCCAGTGGCATCGCGCTGCAACGTTTTGGCCAAAACGCGCTTGATGTTATCGACAACGTAAAGGCACAGCTGGCCGAGATGGCGACGGCCCTTCCAAAGGACGTGCAAATCATACCGGTTTATGACCGCTCCAATCTCATTCACAGCGCGATCGAGACGCTCAAACGAACCCTCACGGAAGAAAGCATCGTCGTAGCGCTCGTCTGCATCGTGTTCTTGCTGCATGTGCGCAGCGCACTCGTCGCCATCGTCATGCTGCCGGTCGGGATCCTGATGGCGTTCAGCGCCATGAAGCTGCTCGGCATCGGCTCCAACATCATGAGCCTCGGCGGCATCGCGATCGCCATCGGCGCCATGATCGACGGTGCCATTGTCATGATCGAGAACGCCCACAAGCATCTCGAACGCGCGCCGCCCGATAAGCCGCGCCTGGAGGTTCTGATCGAGGCGGCGAGCGAGGTCGGTCCCGCGCTGTTTTTTAGCCTGCTGATCATCACGGTATCGTTCTTGCCGATTTTCACCATGGAGTCGCAGGAAGGGCGTCTGTTCAGCCCGCTGGCCTTCACCAAGACGTTCTCGATGGCGGCGGCGGCGATCCTGTCGGTCACCCTGGTCCCGGCTCTCATGGTGCTGTTCGTGCGTGGCAAGATCGTGCCCGAGCACAAGAATCCGATCAATCGGTTCCTGATCTGGGTTTACCGCCCCTTGATCCGTGGGGTGCTGAAGGCCAAGACCCTGACAATCTTCCTCGCGCTCGTCACGTTGGCGGTCAGCCTCTGGCCGGCCCGGCAACTCGGAACCGAGTTCATGCCGAGCCTGAATGAAGGCACGCTGATGTACATGCCGACGACGTTGCCCGGTGTGTCCGTGACCAAGGCGGCCGAGATCCTGCAAACACAGAACAAAATCATCAAGACGTTTCCCGAGGTGGAGTCGGTTTTTGGCAAGTCCGGACGCGCTGAGACTGCGACCGATCCTGCTCCGACCGAGATGTTCGAGACCATCGTCAACCTTAAACCCAAGGAGCAGTGGCCTGCCGGCCTGACCGTCGACGACCTGATTGCTAACCTGGACAAGGCCCTGCAATTTCCGGGCGTTTCCAACGCATGGACCATGCCGATCAAGGCCCGCACCGACATGCTCGCGACCGGAATACGCACGCCGGTCGGCATCAAGGTTTTGGGGACAGATCTCAACGAACTCGATCGAATCGCCCGGCAGATCGAAACCGTAGTGAAAACTGTTCCGGGTACGTCCAGCGCCTACGCGGAACGCGTGATCGGCGGCTATTATCTGGACGTCGTCCCTAATCGTGAGGCGCTTGCACGCTACGGCCTTATGGTCAGTGACGTACAGGACACCGTGTCGTCCGCGCTTGGCGGAGAGACCGTTACCACCACCGTTGAAGGCCGCGAGCGCTACGGCGTCAATGTACGCTATCCGCGGGATCTGCGCAGCGATCCGCAATCAATTGCGCGAGATGTTCTCGTCTCGATGCCGGGTGGCGGGACTGTTCCGCTGGGAGAAGTTGCCGCGATCAAGCTGACGCGTGGTCCGACCTCGATTCGCACTGAGAATGGCCAGCTTGCGGTTTACATCTTCGTGGATATCCGTGACCGCGATCTCGGAGGCTACGTGGCCGACGCCAAGGCGGCCGTCGCCGCCGGCGTGAAGTTTCCGCCGGGAGACCACGTCGTCTGGAGTGGCCAGTTCGAATATCTGGAGCGCGCGACCGCGAGGCTGAAGATCGTGGTGCCCATCACGCTGCTGATCATCTTCTTGTTGCTGTATCTCAATTTTCGAAGGTTGACCGAGACGCTGATCGTTATGCTGTCGCTGCCCTTCGCTCTCGTCGGCGGCCTCTGGTTGATGTGGTGGCTCGGTTTCAACATGTCCGTCGCGGTGGCCGTGGGCTTCATTGCGCTGGCGGGTGTCGCGGCGGAGACCGGCGTCATCATGCTGATCTATCTCGATCAGGCGATGAAAGAGGTTCACGCGGAGCGACTGGCGGAAGGTAAGATCTTCACGCTAGCAGACCTGAACGAAGCGATCATGCTGGGTGCGGTCGAGCGAGTTCGACCGAAAATGATGACCGTCGTCGCCATCACGACCGGCCTCATTCCGATCCTGTGGAGTGCCGGAACCGGGTCTGAGGTGATGCAACGCATCGCCGTGCCGATGATCGGCGGCATGATTTCGTCAACCATCCTGACGCTTATCGTAATCCCGGCCGTCTATGCTTTAATTAAGGGATTTGGGTTGGCCCGCGAACCCGGTGTTGCCGTTGCCGTGGAAAGGGGCATCGAGGCTCAGACTACAGCCAATGCCTTAGATCGTCAGGAAGCAGCAGAATGAACGTAACAGTACGACGCCGGACGGTATGGGACGGCTTCAGTTCTTTTGGACGTTTGTCCCCGCCGACTGTGACCCAACCAGGCATCCGATGCGACGGGCGCGCAGGCCCGACCGGGCGGCCTAACCATTCAGCGTGGGCCCCATGATCCGCAGCGCGGACACAAGGACATCGACTTGGGTGTTCGCGGAACATCTCCGGCCGCGACATGGGCTCTTAAATGGCCGACGCCCAGAAGATGATCTCCGAAAAGCTCCCAATGCCCAGCGGATATACGCTGGCCCGGTCCGGAGGAAAGTCGCGGGTCTGATCGCGCTGGCGGGATTGGGGACCGAGATCGGCAGCGTCATGCTTTTATACCTGGACAAAAGCTACGAGGGGTTCAAGTCCGCCGGACGGATGAACACCCGATCGGGACATGCGGTTGTAGTTGCCAGCCCGGGTACACAAAACGGCGAGGGTGTCCATGAGTAGTCCTACTTCGATTTGCGGGCGTGTGACGGTCGTGTTGCTCGTTGGATTGGCGGGCTGCACCATCCACCCTCCCGGCGAGCGCGAAGAACGCGCCACCGCCGTGCAGATGGGGAAGCCGTTCGAGAAGCCGATTGAAGTCCGCAAGATACCACCACTTCCGGCAAATCCAACATCCGACCAATTGGTCGAATACGCACTGCTCAGTAACGCGGAATTGGAGCAGCACTATTGGGAATGGCAGTCAGCGATCGAGCAGATTCCGCAGGACGCCACCCAGACCACGACGCTCAACGTGGCGGCCGGAACAAGCATCACCGATGGACACACCAGTTGGGGAAGCAACTCGCTGACCCTCGGCAACGATCCCATGACGGACATCAAGTGGCCGGGCAAGTTGGATGCGGCCGCCAAGCAAACACTGGAGAACGCACGGGCTACGGGCCGACGCTTCATCAAGGCCAAATACGACCTGCGGTACAAGGTACTCAGCGCCTACTACGACTACGCATTAAACGCAGAACTGATCCGCCTGGAGCAAAGCAATCAGCAATTGCTCCGGACAATCGCGAGCTTGGCCGAAGCCCGCAACCGCGCCGGCAGATCCGGTCAGCAAGATGTGCTGAAGTCGAGCAACGAAGCGGATGTGTCGGGCAACGACATCGCCAATATGCGATCGCAACTACCTAGTCAGCGCGCAGCAATCAATGCGCTCCTGAGTCGTCCGGCAGATGCGTCATTGCCCGTTCCGACGAAGTTGCCGGCGTTGCGACGGGTGGTCTATGGGGATGGGGACCTGGTCGAAATGGCGGCGAAACAGAACCCGGAGCTGATCGCGCTCGCCGATGAGATTCGTGGCCGCGACGAGGGGATACGGCTTGCCAAACTTCAATACGTGCCGGATTTCAACTTGAGTGTGGGCACAGACCTGATGGGGGTCACACAATCACTGTTGGGGCAGGCGACGATCCCGATTCTCCGCTACGAGGCGCTCAATGCCGCCATTGCGCAGGCCGAGGCTAAGCTTCGCGCCTCCGAGGCTATGCGCCGCCAGGTCGGCAATAATCTAACGGCAAAGGCGATTGCGGACATCACGATCATTCGGGATGCCGGCCGTCAACTCGACTTGTTCGACCACACCATCCTTCCGCGCGCCCGCCAGGTCGTGAACGTCGCCCGGACCGCATTTGAAACGGGCGACGCGTCTGAAACGGACGCCGCGTCGTTGCTCAACCTTTTAGATGATCAACGATCATTGATTGCCATTGAGCGCCTCGCTGCCAAGCTCAGAATCACGCAAGCGACCCATCTGGCGGAGCTTGAGTCAATCACGGCCAGCGATCTAACGAGTCTCCCTCATACTGACACGCGAGCGGCAGCCCAATAGTGTTTCGCCCGAGGCGATCGGTAAATTCATTGAAAGCAAATGCTGAGCCGTCGGCAGTCCCATAGCCCGATGGCGAAACCAGAGAACAACCGGCGAAGCTAGCATGATTACTCATGAAACCGAACTGAAGACGCTGATGCTGGCAAGCCAGCGCGGTGATGCGGCCGCCTACCGCACGCTGCTCGCGAAGCTCGCGCCTCGTCTTCGCGCCTACTACAAGCGCAGGATGATGGGGGCGGGATGCGGCGCCGAGGAGGCGGAAGACCTGGTCCAGAAGACGTTGCTGGCGGTCCATCTCAAGCGCCACACCTACGATCCCGATGCGCTGTTCACGCCCTGGCTTCATGCAATCGCGCGCTACAAGCTGATCGACCACCTTCGCAGAAACAAGATGTCGCGGATGGATGTCCCGATCGACGATCATCAGGAACTGATGGCGGCGGACGACCACGCATCGGCCGAAGGGACGCACGACATGACGAAACTTCTCGGCCGGCTGCCGCAGAGGACGCGCCAGGCGATCGAAGCCGTCAAGCTGGAGGGCAAGAGCGTTGCCGAAACCGCAGCGCGCTACGGCATGTCGGAATCGAACGTGAAGATCAGCATCCACCGCGGCCTGAAGACGCTGGCTTCCTTCATCGGCAGATGACGGCGACGAATATTCGCGAAGCCACGTCGACGGGCGTTTTTGCAATCGCCCGATTCTTCGTTTTCACCTTGCCGTGATTAAGTAACCGACCAACGAAAGTTTCCGAACTCATTTGCAGAAGCGCGCACGGAGCGCCCTTCAAATGACAAAGGAGCAAACAATGTCAGCGAAGTTTACCAGACCCGTTCTTGCGATTTCCCTTCTGGCATCGCTGGTGGCGATGTCCGCAACCGCGAATGCGGGTGCGACGATTTCCGACAAGCGCTATTGGCCGAGCGAGGTAGGTCCGAGTGCCTACCGTGCCGTCAACACGCAACATGCGCCGCACGATGCGTTCGCTGCGATCGGCCGGACGGCCTCGGCTGCCGTCGCGTCGGCGCCCGCCGAGGAAGACACCTGGCATTATGTCGGCGGACCGAAGTCCTCCATTCCGCCGTCGCGAGGCTTCTAATGCGAGGCTATGGCCGGTCGGTGGATGTGCCGGCCGGTCTCAACCGCAAGACCGGCTGCACAACTCACTCCCCGACATCCATTGACACCGATGATCCGACATTTGAAACGGCCGAATATCTCTTCAGTCATGACCTACTGGGCTGCGGCCTGGGCCATGATCCTCGCTCTGTATTTCGGCCTGAGCGCTGTCTATGGAAACGGCTCGCGCCAAGAGGCATTTGCCGCACATGCCTATGCCGGCCTCACAGTGCTAGGTCTCGTCTTCATCAGGCTCTTCGTCCGGACCTTGCTACCATGGCCCAAAGAGAAGAACGCTCCCGCTATTGGCGCAAACCGCTCCAATTTAGATCATGCTCGATCATTTCGGTTCCGGGATCAGCTGTGACCAACATGCAAGTAGGGTCTTGAGTGGGATAGTTGTGCACCAGGATTATGGTGCTTGAACGAACTCTTCATTTCAGATTGCCACCATCAGCGAGTTGCGCCTTCCCAACTAGACTTTGTCCTTCCAGGTCTCAGACCTAGAAGGATTTTCTTTTTGTGCTGTCAACCATCAATCCTTCTTCAGGACCGACATCTCCGCTACCTTCCTCCAACGCTCGATTTCGGAGGCGAGCGTCGCGCCGTGGCCGGCATTGCCGGCGACGGGAATAGTGCCGAGTTGGCGCACGACTATTTGAGCCGGTCGGCGATCTTGGCAACGGCCGCCTGGGCACAGACTTCGTCCTTGTCGCCTCCCGGAGCTGCGCCGACCCCGATCGCGCCGACGACGTCGTCGCCCGATTTGATCAACACACCACCTGGCACCAGAAAGACGCCCGGGAGATGTTGCAGCGGGCTAAAGGCCGGGCCATTGGCGACCCTCGCGACGATCGCGCTGGTGGTGGGCTCACTGAAATTGGGACCCAGCGAAACCGCTGCGTAAGACTTGCCGCGACTGCTGTCGAGCGTATGCAGCGGGGCTAGATCGCCCTTGGCGATGGCTTTGATAAGGCCGGACGCGTCCATCACGGTCGCGGTGACGCGATATCCGGATTTTTCGCATACGGCTACGGCTTCCATCGCGGCTTCCATGGCGACCGACAGCGGGAGCTGTTTGCGCGTCGGCAGCGTCTCCGCCGCCGCCGACATGCTGAACAATGCGCTGGTATACAACAGGGAAACTGTCAAAGGGCGAAACATCAAATCATCCTTTCAGGTGGAAAGCGTTTGCGTTTTTCATCGCGGTGCTGGTCCGGATTATGTGCAGGCGGAATGTTAGACCTACTGAGTGCTGCGGTCGGTCACATCGGCTAAAAAGCCGTCGAGCGCTTTCGCTGCTTCGTTTGGTGTCGAAAGGCCATGACGCGGAAATACATACGTGGCGCCATACGCGCTGGAATTATAGGTTAGCCACACCTCGTCCTGATCGTCTTGCCAGACCAGCGCCTTCATCGGAAGATCGATCGCCAGCGTCGCGCTTTTGATCATCGCAGGCGTGCCCCCTATGGGGTTGCCGAAGATGATCAGGGTTCGCGGTCGCATCTCCAGTCCGGCTTCTTTGGCGGCGGCAGCGTGATCGATTTTGGTGAAGACGACCCAGCCGCCGGCGGCCTTCGCCTTGACTGCGGCTTCGAATTTCTCGACGGTTTCCTTGACCGTGTATTTGCTCGGCTTGGTGATGAGGCCGTTGTCAGCGAAGGCGTTGGTGTTCAACATGGCGAGCGCCATCACTGATGCGATTAAAAATGCTTTCACCTGATGATACCTCCCGAGCGGTGCGCGTCACAGCGTTATTGTTTCGATCCGGCGTTGACGTGGAATTCGGTGGCGCGATCCTGATCGGTCAGCTTCAAGGTCAAAGGCCGATTGCCAGCCCAGATTGTCCCAGTAGGTGACGTGGTAGGCGAGCTGCAGGACATCTCGCCGGCCAGTCGACAATTCATTGAGCAGGGCGTCCGCAGTGGGCACGACGAACATCCCTGCGACGTGAACAACTCGACGACGGTCGACCGCTCGGCGCATCCGCCGCGATCGGAGACAAACCGGCAATTGATCCCAGAGACATGACAAGACGCGACGATGTGGCGATCCTCCGAGGGTAGGTTGATCCATAGTTCGTAATCGTTGGGAGGATTGTTACGCCGGCTCGGCGGCCGATGGCGCGATGGGTGAAAGAAACGTTGCCAAAGCCAATTTCACTCGATTTTACAATGGTATATGGAAATCGGATAGCCGTTGCAGGTGTCACGAGGTGGCCCTAGTACCTCATCACAGTGATTATGACTGATTGATTTTGAGCCAATCTAGGATGGGCAGGTCTTTCGGATCAACGAGGATTTGGATGCTTCTGGCGACGCCGGGCTGACGCCGAATGAAGCCATTTCGTTCGAGCGTCACGATCATCTGGTGGACCGAGGGTGGGCTGACTTGAAAGTGGCGCTGCATGTCGGTCTCGGCGGGTGGGCGCCGGAACATTTGCGAATAGGTGTAGATGAAGGCTAGGTACTGGCCTTGCTTTTCTGTGAAGCTGTGAGCGCTGAGGCTGCGAGCGGCGCCTGATTTTCGATTCATTTGTCGATTCGTCCGGTCCTCCAACAAGGAGGTCGGAATGAATGTACGTTATCGGGTCGAATTGAGCCAAGCCGAACGCGGTGAACTCACCGCGATGTTGAGCAAAGGCAAACGAGCCGCCCGCAAACTCAAGCGCGCCCAGATCCTGCTGGCGGCCGATGCCGGCTGCAGCGATGAAGAGATTGCGCGCGCGGTGGCTGTGGGCGGTTCCACCGTGTACCGGACCAAGCGGCGTTTCGTGGAAGGTAATCTGGAACGAGCGCTGAGTGAGGATCCGCGTCCTGGGGCGGAGCGCAAGCTCACGGGCAAGGAAGAAGCCTTGCTGGTGGCAACGGCTTGCGCAAACCCTCCCGAGGGTCGCGCCCGCTGGACGCTGGAACTGCTGGCCGACGCCATGGTCAAGCTCACTGGGCACGAGAGCCTGTCGGGCGAGACGGTGCGCCGGCGGTTGGCCGAAAACGGTCTCAAGCCCTGGCGCAAGGATATGTGGTGCATTCCCCGGGTCGACGGCGAATATGTCGCCCGCATGGAAGACGTGCTCGACCTCTATGCCGAGGCGCCCGATCCCAAGCGGCCGGTGGTTTGCTTCGACGAGAGCCCGGTCCAGTTGATCGGCGAAGTGCGCCAGCCGATCCCGGCCGAGCCGGGTCAACTCGAACGTTACGATTGCGAGTACCGCCGCAACGGCACCGTCAATCTCTTCGTCTGCATCGACGTGCATCGACCCTGGCGCAAGGTCAAGGTCACCGAGCGGCGGGCGGCAGAAGACTACGCCCACTGCATGCGCGAACTCGTCGATGTCCATTATCCCGATGCCGCGTCCATCCGGGTCGTGCAGGACAACCTGTCGACCCACTCGGCCAGCGCCCTCTATGAGGCATTCGCGCCCGCCGAAGCCCGGCGAATTCTGCGCCGCCTCGAATTCCACTACACCCCCAAGCATGCCAGTTGGCTCAACATGGTCGAGATCGAGATTGGCGTGCTCCGCGGCCAGTGCCTGGACCGCAGAATCGACGACCCCAAGCGCCTCATCAGCGAAATCGCCGCATGGGAGCAGCAACGAAACGCCGCCGGCGCCCGCATCAAATGGATGTTCACCACCGAAAAAGCCCGCGCCAAGATGGGCCGCGCCTATCCGGTCACTCCCAAAGAGTCATAATCACTGTGCCGAGGTACTAGGCGTTCCTGCGATCAGTCGGCATCAGCGCTCGGCAACGGTGATCAGCAACTCGCTTCTGCAATTCACCCGGAGCCGCCCAATTTCGACGGATTGACAACCAATACGCTTGAGCGTATTGGATGCTCATGAGCAGACAATCACTCCGAGAGGACATCCTCAATTCCGGCCTAGACGTGATGTTTAAGGTCGGATACCAGGCGGCAACAGTGCGCGATATCTGCGCGGCCGCTGGTGCGCCGCAAGGTTCCTTCACCAACCACTTTCGTTCCAAAGAAGCTTTTGCCGGGGAAGTGCTGGACCGCTACTTCGCGGGCACGAAAGAATTCGTCAGGCAGGCACTGGAAGATAAGTCGTTGAGTCCTCGTCAGCGGTTGAGACGGTATCTCGACATTATCAGCGGTTACGCTGCGGACCGAGAATGGAATCTCGGTTGCTTGATTGGGGATTTCAGTCTTGAGACCGCCATGCACAGCGAGCTCTTGCGGCTTAGGCTGGAGGCAATCTTCGTTGAGTGGCGAGCTCCATTCGCTGCGTGCATCGCCGAGGCTCAGAAACTCGGTGAAATCGATCAGATGTTCGATCCGGTCGAACTCGCCGAATTCCTGCTGGCTTCCTGGGAAGGGGCCATTCTCCGCATGAAGGTTGAACGCAGCCCCGCTGCACTCAATCGCTTCAAGACCATCGCCTTCAAAACAGTATTCAAGGAGCTGAAATGACTATCGTCCACGATGTGACCTTGCCCAAGGTGGATATTTTGGGGTCTGCCATGGCTTACCGGGAGGCTGGGAACATTGAGGCTCCGGTTGTTCTTTTCCTTCACGGGAATCCCACCTCGTCTTACGTGTGGCGGAATGTCATTCCGCACGTTGCGTCGGTGGCCCATTGTATCGCGCCGGATTTGATCGGGTTTGGCCAATCAGGAAAGCCCGATATCGAATACCGGATAGTCGATCATGAGCGATATCTCGATGCGTTCCTCGATCGGGCAAAAATCGAGACAGCATTCATCGTCGCGCAAGATTGGGGCACTGCGCTGGCATTTCTTTTGGCGGCCAGCAGGCCTGAGTTTGTTCGCGGTCTGGCATTTATGGAGTTCGTCAAGCCTTTGCCTTCATGGGATGGCTTCGTTCCAGGCGCGGCCGAAATATTCCAGAAGTTTAGGACGCCGGGAGTAGGCGAGGAGATGATTCTACAGAATAACATTTTCGTAGAGCAGATCCTTCCGATGACAACCGTGCGGAAACTGACCGACGAGGAGATGTCTGTTTACAGAGCTCCGTTCCCGACACCGGAGTCACGAAGACCTACCTGGCGATTCCCGAACGAGATTCCGATCGCTGGAGAGCCGCCGGACGTGTATTCAAGCCTCGAAAAAGCACATGAAGTCCTGGCGCAGTCGAGTTATCCAAAGCTGCTGTTCGCGGGAAACCCCGGAGCGATCGTATCGCCGGAAATGGCTCAGAGTGTCGTGAAAGAACTGAAAAGCTGCAAGCTAGTGCAGCTTAACTCCGGTCTTCACTATCTGCAGGAGGACCATCCCGACGTGATCGGCTCCAGTATCAAAGAATGGCTCATTGAGTTGGGAGTTGCTTCTTTACCAAGGCAGAAGTTAGTTCTGTGAGCATTCTCTTCGTGCGCCGATGCCGAGCCTTGCGTCAGCTTCGATCGAATATTGCAAGGGCGCCGAGTGCCCTTGCCCGCTACGGAAGTGTTGGATGGAATTTACAACAACAGGCGGAATGTGCAGTTGGTAGTTGCGTTGGCCGCACAGGCTTTGCGTCATGGTGAGCTACGGCGCAGCGCCTGACTTCTGGCGTCGCCGATCGTCAAAACACTGCGGGATTTGGCAAGTAATGGATTGGCTACGCGTTATGTTTTCTCGACCATGCTTTCACTGTTGAGTGTTGGGTGACATCGCTCGGCCAATCCACAGTAGATGCGCTTGCAGTTATCATGGATTGGATTGATCGGCGAAACGTTGAGATCAGATCAGTATGGCGCGTGACCGCTATCATGCGGTGAAGTCTTAAGGTCTCCGACCAGCCCGCTTCTCGGAGGATATGAAAGGCGTGGTCGCTGCGATGACTGCGTTCGGTGAGCATTTATTCATCGGTGGACTGATGGAATGATTGTCGTCACGCGCCAGATCAAAGCGGCTCGCTCCCTGCTCGGATGGGAGCAAAATACGCTCGCTCTCCAGTCACACGTTGCGATTTCAACTATTCGCCGGCTGGAGGGATCAAAATCGACGGTACGCGTTAACTCTCAGACCATCAGCAAGATTGTCGTCGCTTGCGAGCAGGCGGGCATCGAGTTCATTGGCTACCCCCATCCAGGAGTTCAGCTAAAAATGGGAGCGCAGCATGCCGCAATAGCCCTGCATCACGTTTTGGTCGACGACAGACTGTTGCCCACGATGGTGATGACCGAGTCGACAGAAAGCAGCGCATGAGGCGTCAATCTGGCGAGGTGCCGTCGCTAACGTGGCAGCGAATGTTTGGCGCGGCCACCCATTGCAGCGGATCGTGACGGAAACATCGCAAGGCGATTTGCCGATCGTTTTTCATTAGGCGATTCGCTTGCTCGAACGACGGATTGGTGCGGTGGAGCGCGATCTTCACCATCACCGACGAACCGTCACCCGATGCGGATCGGTTGCGCACTCGGCGGTCTACGTAAACGGGATCAACTGGTCGAAGGAGCTGGCTGATAATGTCGTGAAGTTTCGTGCTTGCGTTACGGGGCCAGCGAAGCGCTCGTCTGGTGGGTGTCCGCGCTTGGTGGCTGTACTCCATTCAAGCCTTCGCAAATTAGTAATGATATCGAACTCTCGCCGCCCCCGATCAACCGGCATTTGCCTTGACTGCGGTAGCTGCGTGTACCGCCGGGCGGAAGCTCGCGACGGGCGGTGGGAACGCGGAAGCCAAGGAGCCCATCGAGCGGACCGAAGACGCAAACGAGGCCACATTTATGGAGCCCCGGAGAGCATGTTACTTCAATGCCGTACAGGCCTTTTCCTAAGTCAAGGTGCGCTCGATCAAATCTATGCCGCACCGGGGCAGCTCGCCGATTGCGCTGAAGCCCGACGAGGACACGGTACGTCCAGATAACATCCAAACGTATCTCTCATACAACGCGTTGTATCACTGTGTTCGCGTCGATACAGATGACGATGATAATACAAAAAATCGACTATTGAAGAGTGAAAAGAAGTCCTCTTTCGCGTTTCGTTGTAGCGGCGAAATGCACGTCAAAAAGTGCAGCGCCGAGAAAATCATCTCGCTGTCGATAACGACAGAGCAATTGAAACGAACGAGGAGCGAAAATGAAATCTCAAGAGGTCTGTTTTGGATTGGGAATAGCAGCTGCGATCTTCACCGCATCGCCAGCTCGCTCAGGCGAGTTCGGATACATCGGAGTTATGCAAATTCCAGGCATCACCTTGGGCGGCGCGACGGGAGCTGCGCCGCCGCCCGGAGTTTATGGTTTCTTACAAGCTGGCCAATTCGTCGGGCACTTCGTCGGCCCCGGCGCGCCGAGCATTGGCGGTAGTCCGACCGAGGTTCGGCTGTCCGGCGGAGCGCCAGGATTAGTATATGTCCCTGGCTGGACTGTTCTCGGCGCGACTTATGATGCAGTGCTCGTAACACCTTGGCTCGGCAACCGTAGGCGACCCCTTCAATGCGCAGCCAGCAGGATTTTATAACACTTACATCGTGCCGATCGAGCTCAGCTGGAAGTTGGGTAATAGCGGCTTCTTCGCGAAAGCAGGCCTTGGCATGTACGTGCCGGACGGTTCGATCTCCGGCCCGACCGGCCTGTCAGGACTTGGCAGGCCCTGGTGGACGTTCGAGCCTGAATTCATCATATCCTATCTAAAGGATGGCTGGAACTTCACGTCGAACACCTCGCTGGAGATACTTACCAAAAATACCTTCACCGATTATCGGTCCGGTGACGTGCTTCATGCCGAGTTTACTGCCACCAAGACGATCGGAAATTGGACCATGGGACCTGTAGCGTTGTACTACGGTCAAATCACCGACGATAAATCGAGTTCCTTTTACAACTATGCGGTTGGCTCTCAACGTTACAACATCTGGGCCGCCGGTGCTCTCGTTGGCTACAACTTTGGCCCCGCGAGCTTGAATGTATGGGCTCTCAACGATTTCTCAGCAAACACGCGCGGTGGAACGGCTAGTTCTCCGGGCGTCGACACGGCTTCGACGGGCAAGTTCTGGCAAGTGTTTGCGCAGATCAACTTCCGTCTTTGGTCGCCGGACGAGACGCCACCGCCCAAAATTCCGGTGTTTCGCAAATAGACTTAGCTGGAGAGGCGGGCCCTCGGCCGCGGGCCATCGCTTCGGCATCTTCGAGTCTCACCAACTCGACGGCCCGTCGACGAATATCGGTCGGACTCCGGAAAGCCCCAACCGTATGGCTTTCCTGTGCACATGTCGATTGGATTGTCTTTGGCCTTGTTGGTTAGGGGGCACAAGGTGGCCGCGGCTCTAAGGGTAGGTCGTCGCTCGCAATGGCCCGGCTGCCTCCATCGCCTGGATGGTATCTCTCTCCACCCGGGAGTTGTTGCAACGACATCGCCCGGACACACCTTCCTTTTTAGCAACATACATCCTTGATAGGCTTTCGCACCTAGACGCTGGCGGAGTAGGCCGCCGCTCTCGTCGACCCATTTACCGTCCCGCTGTTCCCTAAAACCTATTCGTTAGTGATAAGGGGGCGGATATGAATTCCGCCATTTCCTTTCACGCGACTGAAATTTCAGAGCGAAAGATCCCTCAGAATGATGTAGAATCCAACTATGATCCGTTTGTGCTTTATCATCTCTCTATTCCACATCTGGCTTGGCATGGCTCCCGCGTTTTCGGAGACCTTCGACTATCAAGGCTCGGCAATTGTTGACTGTGTATGTCCTGCTCCGTTCGAAAGCTTCGATTGTGGAGTTCGGCGATATCGCGCCTTCAAGTACTCTTTTCGTACTGCGGTCAGTCCAGGATTGACCGGCGACCTTGGTGACGCCTGCTTCCGTCGACGGGATAAAACACAGTGCTGCGAGCGGCCCCGCGGCTGGTATGAGGGCACGGTTGGGAAACACTGCCCTGGCCGACTAGACTGCGTTGAGGAGCCGAATCGAATTCCTGCGCGTTGAGAGCAACGCCGTTGCGGATCAAAGTGCTGCTGGCCGCGTTGCTCGACGAGGCATGACGCTATGAATTTCGTCGCAATAGGCCGAGATCGCTCGGGCACAGGTTGTTCGCTGCGCCCGCCTCTCGACCCGAGATCATCGCCACATGCTCGAGTATAGCTTCGATCACGTGCACGTTGTACTCGACACCAAGCTGGTTTGGGACACCGGCGCGGCTGGGCTGCGAAAGATGATGCCTTCGAGGTCTGTGCGCACGGCGCCTGCACCATTGAAGCACCGCGCTGACCAAAGGACAAGCATGAAACCGGACTACATCCCACGCCTCGCCCCGCATGAGCGCATCGTCGGCATAGACCAGCGCGTGCCGGTGCTCGACGGGTCAATGTTGCGCTACATTAACCTGGACAACGCCGCGAGCACGCCGGTGCTTCGCGAGGTGCTGGACACCGTCAATCGCTTCATGGACTGGTATGCGTCGGTGCATCGCGGCACGGGCTTCAAGAGTCGCGTGGCGACGCAAGCCTACGAGGATGCGCGCGCGATCGTGGCCGAGTTCGTCGGAGCAAATCTATGCGAGCACGTCGTCATCTTCGGCAAGAACACGACCGAAGCCATCAACAAGCTGTCGTACCGGCTACCGCTGGTACCCGACGACGTGGTGCTGGTCTCGCAGTTGGAGCATCACAGCAACGACCTGCCCTGGCGGGCGCGAGCCCACGTCGAGCACATAGGCGTCGACGCGTCGGTTGCCTGGACGAGGCTCATTTCGATCGCTTGCTCCAAGCGCATGCGGGGCGAATCAAGCTTGTTGCCGTCACCGGCGGCTCCAACGTCACTGGTTACATGTGTGATATTCACAGCTTGGCAGCGAAGGCGCATGCGGCCGGCGCGCAAATATTAGTGGACTGCGCTCAACTTGCGGCGCATCGGGACATCGATATTGGTAGGCTCGACGATCCTACACATCTCGACTACGTGACGCTCTCCGCTCACAAGATGTACGCGCCGTTCGGCACCGGTGCCCTGATCGGCCGACGCGACACATTCGAAGGGGGCGAGCCGGAGTATCGCGGCGGTGGTACGATTGAGTTCGTCTCGCTCGATGGCATTAGCTGGGCCGATACGCCAGATCGCGACGAAGCGGGGACACCCAATGTGGTAGGCGCGGTGGCTCTGGCCGCGGCGATGCAGGCCTTGAAACGCATCGGCATGGAGCGCATCGCCTACCACGAGGCCGAGCTCACGGCCAACGCGCTGGAGCGCCTGACACACATCGACGGGCTGCGCATCTTTGGTGATGCGGATCCACAGCATGCCGCTCACCGTCTAGGTGTGATCGCGTTCAATCTCGAGCCGCACTTGCACGCCCTTGTCGCGGCCGTGCTCGCAACGGAATTTGGCATCGGCGTGCGAAACGGTTGCTTTTGCGCACACCCCTATCTCATGTATCTACTCGGTTTGACACAAGATGAACTGCGGCAGGTCCGCATCAGCATGGAGGCTGGCGATCGGAGTGCCATGCCTGGCATGGTGCGCGTGAGCTTTGGCATATACAACACGATCGATGACGTGAACATGCTCGCCGAAGCGCTCGGAAAGATCACGCGCGGCGAATACCAAGGCAAGTACACACGGGAGCGGGCCAGCGGAGAATATTCGGCGCTAGGCTGGTCACCTGATCTATCCGCACACTTCACCCTTTCGGGGGCACTGCGGCAAGCCCATCCGGAAGATCTGGCGAGAATGGAACGCTAATCGTCTTCCCCGTCGGCGTACGGACAATCGGAAGTACTGGCGGGTTGTTCCGTTGAGCGGGCCGGACGGTGAACAAGAAGCGTGTCGAGCGGATCTGACGAGGTTCGGGGCCAAAAGTGCCTGCCAAACAACCTAAACGCGAGCGTCTCTGGCTCAACGATGGCTCGTTGGCTCCGCCTGCGGCCCGAGCGACCGAACCATGTTGGGTCCCTGTTACTTCGTCGCTGATCGCACCCACGACGGAAAGGCAATCCGAATGTTGTGCATCATCGACGAGTTCAGCGCGAGAGCCTGGCGATCCCTGTGGCGCAGAAGCTTAAGCCAACTGACCTCAACGAGGCGATCTGCGAGTTGTCCGTCTCTCGTGGCATTCCTGCGCACATGCGGTCAGACGATGCCCCAAGTTCGTTGCGAGCGCTCTTCGTGAGTGGATCGCCGCCGTTGGCGCCCTTACTTTCGGAGTTATTGCTAGACTGTTCAACAGATCTGGAAGAAATAAATTAGCGCTAGCGTGCTCCGTTGATAAGTTCGCGCTTTCGTCAAAAAAAGAAAATAGGCAAAAAAATTTCTTGATGAAAGCAATTGGAACGGGGTTCTATCCATTCCGAAAGCATTCCACGTGTGCGCATCCGAGGTGGGTATCCTTCATCGTCTCGAAAACGATCGACGGAAGGTTAGCGGCAATTCTGGTCGATTGGAGGCTAGATACCCTCATCGCCCGCAGTGGTCAGGGCAAGTGCCAGTTTCGTCCGACGCGGATCGCTGGCTTCCTTCTGTTCCCTCCCGTCGCCAGGCTTTTGCAACCACATGGTTGAGATCTTCACGCTTCGGCGGTTCGCATAGCACCGACGCCGAGAAGAAGCACAACCGCGAGTGACACAGCACTAGGACCACACGCAAAACCGATAAACCGTGTCATTGGTGTCGCTCGTAGAGTTCCCTTCGCATCAGGTTGGAGGACGGACCGCCATCGAAAGACGGCCGTTCCCGTCGTATGTCATTCACTTCTTGTCAGATTCCGAAGGCATGTTCTTTTTCTCCTGGTCGCCTGGGCGGGTGCTGCTCATCATATTGCTGTACTGATCCATCAATTGACTCATCTGCCGCATCATTTGGCTCATTTGCTTCATCATGTTCATCATCCCTTCCTGGCTGCCTTGCATCACGCCGCCCTGGCCCATCACGCTGCCCTGGCCGTCCTGCATCATGCCGCCCGAACCCGTCATGCCGCCCTGGCCGTCCTGCATTGTGCTGCCCGGAGCCGTCATGCCGCCATGGCCGCCTTGCATCATGCCGCCCCGGCCCATCATGCCCATCATGCCGCTTTGCATCATGCCCATCATGCCTCCGTCGGCGTAGAGGGACGGCGCTGGCGCGACGCTCCCGACGAGAATAGAAGCGAGCAAGAGCGCCGTTTTCGATTTAGGCATAGGAACCTCTCCTTTCGTTAAGCGATCGAACCTTTTTGACCCGCGGTGACTGAGGATCATCCAGCCGTGCCGTGGCAGCAGCTTGAGCCGCCGATTGTTGGCTGGCCCATCTTTGCGAGGCGGAGCGCGGTCGTCGTTTCCGCCGCGTTTTGCGCGTGAGTTGACTTCGGCTCACTGGAGCCGCCTTTCGTATTCATGCAGAGATCCACCCAATGTCCACTCCCTCGTTCGACTAAGTAGCATCTTCTAAATCGCTAATGACGAAATAGGCGGTCATCTGTCATCTCTCTCTTGTTACGTTCGGTCGCTTTCTGCAGAGGCAATGGACGCCTCTCGGGGCAACGCCACAACCTCAGCTTGATCCTATCTGCCTAGAATCGACTGCACGTCCCGAACAAAGATTCCGGCGCTTTCTGCATCCGATTTGTTGTAGTTGGTTTCGTGCGGAATTCGCACGCCTTTGGCGCAGCCAGGGCGTTGTTCGATAGCTGCCATCCAACGATTCAGATTCGGCAAATCGTCAAGCGCTACTCCTGCCCAGTTATGGATCCGGCACCAGGACCAGTTAGCAATGTCGGCGATTGAGAAGTCCGTCGCGAGCCATTCGTTGTCCGCCAAACGTTGGTCGAGAACGCCATATAATCGCCTGACCTCGTTCTGGTAGCGAGCGATAGCACCGGGCAGTCGCTCGGGGAAGTAGCGGAAAAAGACGTTCGCTTGACCTTGCATCGGTCCCACGCCTCCCATCTGGAACATCAACCACTGGATCACGCGCGACCGGGCCTTGAACTCGGTCGGCAAAAGCCGACCTGCCTTCTCCGCGAGATAGATCATGATGGCGCCAGACTCGAACACCGCAAAATCGCCTGCGTCATGGTCGACAATGGCGGGGATCTTTTCGTTGGGGTTCAACCTCGAATACTCAGGTGTCTTGTGTTGCCTTTTCATGATGTCCAGGGGATACACCGTATACGAAATTTGAAGCTCTTCGAGGGTACAGGATGCCTTCCACCCATTCGGGGTGGCCCAGGTATACAGATCGATGCCCGACGCGCTCATCGGCTCTCCTTAGTGGTGAATCGTTACGGGAATGCGCAGCCAGATCTGGCCGGTCGCGCGGATGATCGCGACCGCTCGATGCGGTCGCGTTTCCAGTTGTGGTTGGTCCTTCCGACCGTTAGGCACACCGCGGAGCGAGGTACGAGGACTCTCCCGCGCGGTGTCTTGCTAGGCCGCGATCGGCCTAAGCCGCGATCGGCATCGGAGATCCGTCCGGCATATGCGTCGGGAAACTCTTTTGCACGCTCTCACGCTGTCGCATCTCGTCGAACCAGCGCTTCACGTGGGGGCAATCATCCGGAATCGGCATCTCGAGCGCGTGGCCGAAATCGACAACGGTGACAGTCGTGATGTCCGCTACGGAAAACTTGTCTCCCGCCACGAATTTGTTGCTCGCCAGCTGTTCGTTGAACTTTTTATGGAAACGCGCAACGCGCTGCTTGCCACGCTCGACCAGTGCCGATATCTGCGGTACAGGTCCTCGGTGACCAGGAAGTCCCCGGTCAACAAACTGGGGATGAGAATTGCGGAAGATCTCCGCATGGCCGATCATGCCCTCGTCGTACGCGCGGCGTTCCCACGCACTAATGACAGCCTTTTCCAGAGCCGTGGTCCCCAAGAGCGGCGGGCTCGGGTGGAGCGCCTCAAGATATATCCAGATCGACAGGGCCTCACCGAGCTGAACGCCGTCGTCTAGTTCGAGCATCGGCACCATGGCATGCTTGTACTTTGAGAGAAAAGGGTCTTTTAGGGCGATGTCCGGAGTAATGCACTCTTCCTTCGGAATCTCGATTCCTTTTTCCAGCAAGAACATTCGCACACGCCGACAGTTCGGCGCGAAATCCCACTCATAAAGCTTCATCACTTCCTCCCGTTCGGTGTGCTTGGCAGCACCATTAGCCGGATGCATAGGTCCGACCTGATTGCAGCTCGTTCGATTTGTCCTGTCCGCCGGGCTCACGCCGCGGACAAGAAAACATATTCTCTTTAGCAAGCCGCATGCCAGCAACAACCAGGATGGGTCGTTAGCGATAATGCCGAGCGCATTCAGAGATTCTGCGGCGCGATGGTGCGACGTGAGTCAGCTCATGCCAAGCCTGATCTGGTTTTGGACGGCAGGTGTACAAAAATCGTACGCTTATCGAACCACTATCAGACCGGGCAATTGAGGACATCGGAGCTACGTGCATGTTAGCCGGTCCCGTCCTCCACATGCTTCGGCGATCCTATCCCTAAGTTGGAAAATAGAGACGACTTCTTCATGCCAGCGACATAACGACGGCGACGGTTCGTCGGTGTTACGACAAGGTTGCCGTTTCGTTTCTTATCTACCGACTGGGCGGAAGCCTACCAAAACCACCGTGCTGTCGGTCAAAGACAGCGCGAAAGGCAACGAAGATTGTAGCGATCTCACTCGCCTCATAGAGGGCCATAGTCCGCGGAACGTGTGCGTGCGCGCGCGCACGCCGAAAACTCCAGTCTGGTCGATCTGATCAGCCGCTCCGCATTTGCTATTTTGTTATGGTCAACGCGGAGACATGGGGTCGACCCAGATACTCATCATGCGGATGCGTTCGGCGCATATCGGTAGATATCTTCATATCGATTGTAGGTTCGCGCAACGTTCCTGGTCCGCCCCCCGCGCGTGACACCTCCGGGAACGAGCACGCACCTGCTATTCAGCCGGTTGGCTCGCCAACGACAGAATATAAGCCACCAACTGGGATAGTTGCGTTGGGGATAGAGAGCCTTTCCAGGCAGGCATGATGTTGGAACCGTTGACGCGTCCGTTCTCGATTACGTCAATTAGATATTGCGATGTGAAATCCTTCCGGCCTTTGAAGGCAGGCGTCTTGCCACCGGCTCCTTCCTTGCCGTGACAATAGGTACAAGCGCGAGCGAAAAACTGCTTTCCCATGTCCACCGCTACTGGGTCCGCCAACTCGGTCGGCTGGCCGCCGCTCTGGGAATGCGCTGGGGTGGTTATCATTTGTGTCGAAATGATCGTGGTAAATAGCACCAGGATTGAATTGGCTATTGGTCGTCGCAATACGGTCATCAACATGTTTGGACTCCTTCAAGAACGTCGGCTTTAGTCGGGATCGTCGTTCGATTGGCGACGATCAAGGCCGTGAGATACTGGTCCTATCACCGCAAAGTGGCTCCTCGCGATCACGCGGGAGCCGCTCAACGGCGTCAGCGACGGGTCCAGGGAGAGCCCCGCCGCTGAGCTAGTCACGTCAGTTCACCGCGAACGCGATAAGCGCCGCACCTCCGTTGACTTTCTTGTAGTCGGGGAAAAGCACCGACGCGAAACCTGCGAAAAGCGATCCGAATCCGCTGGGCACGACGATGTATTGCTTGCCGTCGACAGAGTAGCTCGTGATCCCGCCGCGGATTCCGGATCCGGTGTTAAAGCTCCAGAGGTCTGATCCGGTCTTGGCGTCGTAGGCATGCACGATACCATTGGAGTCGCCGTTGAACACCAAGCCGCCCGCGGTGGTCAGGACGCTGCCCAGGGCCGGCGACGGATAGTCGATGCTCCAGGCTATTTTGCCGGTGATCGGGTCCCGCGCGTCGAGTCGTGCGCTGGCCTTTCCGCCGGGCGGTCCGGAGACATCGAGACTGCTCGCACCGAAGAACGGCTGAGGCAATGCAAGTGATTCGGGCTCCTGGGTGTTCATCGTGACTTTGGTGCAGATCTCTACGGCATTGGTGTACCAAAGTTTGGTTTTCGGGTTATAGGCGCCGTGATTCCAGCTTCGTGCACCAAGAACGCTCGGGCAGAACACATCCTCCTTGTCGGCCTGCGGCTCGTTTCGGCCCATCGGTTGTCCCGTCTGAAGATCAATCCCCTTGGTCCAATTGATGTTCCTGGCGAAGGCCCATACGTTGGATAGGCTGCCGGTGTGCTTGTCCAAAACCGAGACGTATCCGCCTTTGTTGAGATGCACCAGCAGGTCCTTGCCCTCGTTATTGATCAGCAACGACTCATAGGTCGAGTCGAAGTCCCAGACGTCGTGGGGGACCTCCTGGTGAGCCCAATTCAGCTTTCCAGTCTTCGCGTCGATGGCCAGAAGTGTGGCCGTATAGAGGTTATCGCCGACTCTCTTTGAGCCGTCGAAATCGGGTGCCGGATTCGACGTGCCGATGTAGACGCTTCCGGTATCAGGGTCGAATTGTCCGGGCATCCATGCGCCGCCACCGCCAACGGTTCGCGACTTTCCGGGCCAGCTCTTCTGATCGTCGTTTAGTACCTCGAAGGTCCAGGCCCGCTCACCGGTATCGGCTTTCACGCCATAAATATGCCCGGCATCCGCGAGCTCGCCGCCGGTCGGTCCAAACACCAGAACGTCTCCGGCCAAGGTCGGCGGCGACGAGAAATTGCAACCTTGGCAAGCGTGGAAGTCAGTGAGAGGAGCCTGCCAGAGTTCCTTGCCGGTCTGCTGATCCAGCGCGATCGCTCGACCGTCTAAAGTGCCGAAGAAAACCTTGCCCCGACCGACAGTGACGCCACGGCTGGCTGCCGCGAAAAATATGCCTGTGGTCTTTGGGTCAAGTTTGGTAATGTATTTCCAGATTTCCCGCCCCGTTGCTCCATCGACCGCGAACACTCGATTGTTTGGGCCGATGTAATAGAGAACTCCGTCAACGGTGATCGGCGTCGCTTGCAGACCTTGCGTGATGTCGCCGGGTTGATGAATCCAGGCCACTGAAAGCTTCTTCACATTCTTGATATCGATCTGGTCCAACGGACTATATCGCCAACCGTTTCCGGTTCGGTGGTATTGCGGCCAGTTGCTCCCGTTGTCTGCGTCGGGCTCGGCGGCTATCGCGCCCGACGAGCCGAGCAGCGCGACGGCGGAGACGATCCGGATGACCCGGAACAGTCTTTCCGCTCCGCTTGGGTTAGGTGATCCTTGCATGTCGGGCTTCCTCCTGTTGAATTGTTGATTGTGATTTCCGTCGAGTCCGTGCGTGCCAGGCCGGGTCGGCCATTTGCTCGCAGCCGCAACGCGACGGGCGACGGCGTTAAGCGCACTAGCAACGAGCATGCCAAGGCTCGAAGCTCAGCAAATTTACCGGGTTGAGCGAGGTTGGAGATCTGATCCCTGTTCGGCCGCTGGACGACAAGTGTACGAAGATTGGACACTGCTGAAACGTGGAGACGACTACCGTGCATCGGGATGAAGCGGTGCGAGCCGAGCAGCATCAGCAACAGGGCCGAAACATTCTCACGGTCGTCAAACGTCCAGTTAAGTCAGCGGCATTGAGGTCCTAAGCGCTGTCGAAAGCTCCGCATGGATCGAGGATCCTCGACCGAAAAGCGCTCGCGTTCTTACGCCTTGCCTCAATCCACCTGACGCAAAGATGCGATCCGGTCCACAGTTCCCTGGATGGCCTTTTAGCAATGCCGAGACCGGCGAATTTCGGTTCAACGCAGCGAACGATGGAAGCTGGCTCGTCGTGGTGGTTGCGTTGCGGGAGGATTTCGGTGCGTCGGAGTTGCGAGGCTTCGCGAGAAAGGATGCTGCTCTCGCGCTCCTGGTTTCATGGCAGAAGCGCCGATTAACACGATCGCAACGGAACACTGATTGATTGCAGGCGATGGCAGCGAATATTAACCGCGGTCAGGCGATGTTAATTCGGATCTCAACGCGACCAGCATCTCCACTACATTCGAGCCAAAGCGAGTCAGGCATCAGCCCAACTTGGAGGGTAAATCCGGACGATCCCAATCGCCGGTTTAAAGGCTTAAAGTTGCAGCTCTAACTGCATCCCCGCGAACGGCACAACCCGCGCTGAAGTTCCGTCTCGGCTTGCACCTCAATTTGAATTCGCAGATCGAAAGCTAATATGCTATCTTTGAGCTAATAGTCCGGCAACAGGACGAGGAGTGTACAAAAAGTGGACAGGGGAGCCGCGAGGAGACCATGATGCGTCCCAGCGAGCATATACGAGCCGATCGCAGCAAGGTAGCGCGAGACAAATATTTCCAGGATGGCATGCCTTCAATCGAAGGCGTCACCAGCTACATATCGCGGTCCTGGAAACGCTGTTCCGAGGCTGGGCAAGATCCGTCGAGATCGATAGGCTTCGATATTATCAAGCGCAGCCGGGTGAGCGAGGTCGCTGAACGCAACCGCGTCTTGATAGAATTAGCTCGGGGTGAGATGGAGCGATTGGCGTCGGTTGTCGCCGGAACCAAGTTGATTGCATTACTCAGTGACGAGTTCGGCACCATCATCGATATCGCTGGTGAGATCGCAAACGCGAGCGATCGATTGAAATTGGCTGCCCGTAGAGGGGTGGACCTAAGCGAAGCTTCGGCCGGCACGAATGCCGTAGGAACCGCTTTGATCGAACGCACCGCGGTGGCGACCGTCGCATACGAACACTATTTCGATGCCAATTCCACGCTAACGTGTATGGGAGCTCCCCTGTTCGGACCAGACGGAAGGCTTGCGGGCGTGTTGGATGTTTCTGGGGATCATGACACCACGCGACCGGATTGCCTCGAGTTTATCAGAACGTCGGCGCAAGCGATCGAGAATCGTCTGGTACGCAACATGAGCGGAGCCGCTCTATTTTCATTCAGTCCTCGGGAAGAACTGCTTGCGACGCCCTGGGAGGCGCTCCTGGCATTCGATCCAGATGGACGCCTGCTGGGAGGTAACAGCCGGGCCAGAACGATCCTCGCAATCGACCCCTGCGCAAACAACGTAAAGTTCGAGGACCTTTTCGAGTCGATCTCATTCGCGGAAGCCGTACTCGACCGAGGTGCTTCAGGTCGATTTAGGACTCTTCGATCCGTCTCAGGTCTGCGGGTGATGGGTCAGTTCGAGACATCGTCGTCTAAGCCCTTCGCTAAGCAGCGTCGCCCTGGGAACTCCGGGCAACACCCCCTGGACAAAGATGGGATGTCAAAATACGACACCGCGATGTCGTTGTTTCGGGTCGTCGCGGGTGACCGCCGAACTGCTCAGGCGGTGGAGCGGGTGCAACGCGGTTTGCTGCGCGGCCTGCCCGTGCTGCTTGCGGGTGAGACCGGTAGCGGCAAGGAACTGGTTGCACGCGTGCTACATTGTCTGAGCGCCCGGTCCGACGGACCCTTCGTTCCGGTGAATTGCAGTGCGCTGCCCGAGTCCCTCATTGAGGCCGAACTATTTGGTTACGCTGATGGGGCCTTTACGGGCGCCCGTCGCGGCGGTGCCCCAGGCAAATTCGAATTAGCTAACGGCGGCACGCTATTCCTCGACGAGATTGGCGACATGCCAATGTCTTCTCAGACCAAGCTATTGCGAGTCCTTCAGGAGCGTTCCGTCACTCGGTTGGCCGATAGCCGGGAGCGGCCAATCGATATTGCCCTCATTTCCGCGACGCACCACAATCTGATTGAGCTGATCGCAAAGGGACTTTTCCGGGAGGACCTGTACTATCGTATCAATGGACTTGGCGCGACTCTTCCTCCGCTGCGGGAGCGCTCAAACATTCTCGAGCTTGCGCAGTTCCATCTGGAGAAGGAAGGTATCGCCGGTAGATTTGAATTGTCTGAAGCATCGCGCGATCTATTGGTGCGACATCTATGGCCCGGCAATCTGCGGCAGCTCGGTCACATCATCGCTTCAGCGACAGCGATCGTTGATCGGGGGTGCCTGATCGAGCCGGAACACTTTCCGGAAGAGTTTGTCGCACAGAATGTGCTGCGTTCCAGGGCAAATGTGAGCGCGACGGCGCAATCATCCTTGCTCCATGAGGCAGAGATGAACATCATCGAAAAGACAATCAGGGAGTGCGGTGGCAATATCTCCGCGACTGCTCGCTTGCTGAAAATTTCCCGTAGTACGATATACAATAAGTGGAAGCGGAACTGAAACAACGCCGCCGCATCGGCCGTTAGTTTTTGCGCCGGCTGGTGGTATCGAACTAGTACCCGGAATCGTAGCTGGGTGATACGGCGGTTTTTGAAGCGGCGTTGACGGACCTTTTTCTTGGTCCAGACGAAGGGTTCAGCTTGGTCATTATATGCTCTGATGTATCATCGATGTGCTGCTCGAGCTGTTTGAGGCTTGTGAAGGAGGCGCCGCTAAGCGTCTGCCCTTGCAAGATCGAGAAACATACCTCGATCTGATTGAGCCAGGAGGCGCTTGTCGGCGTGAAATGAAATTGCACGTTGGGATGGGCCTTGAGCCATGGCTCGTTCTTCTTGTGGGTGTTGAGGTTGTCCAGAATGACGTGAAGCTGACGGTTCGGAAAAGCCGCGGTGACACCGTCCATGAAGTCGAGGA
>WNFG01000062.1_pt1 | contig 81062 bp, 69 predicted proteins | sample 5400431 | NCBI WGS metagenome assembly WNFG01 (sample SAMN13153346, study PRJNA577476) | soil metagenome | isolation source: 120 cm saprolite under Douglas fir tree site 2 hole 3 replicate 2 | place: USA:California | collected 2015-04-18
GCTGCCTCCCGTAGGAGTCTGGGCCGTGTCTCAGTCCCAGTGAGGCTGATCATCCTCTCAGACCAGCTACTGATCGTCGCCTTGGTGGGCCATTACCCCACCAACTAGCTAATCAGACGCGGGCCGATCCTTCGGCGATGAATCTTTCCCCGTAAGGGCTTATCCGGTATTAGCCCAAGTTTCCCTGGGTTGTTCCGAACCAAAGGGTACGTTCCCACGTGTTACTCTCCCGTCTGCCGCTCCCCTCCATCAAGCGAGCCCTTCGGTCCGCTTGATTTCGAAACGGTTTCCCTCGAAACGAGCTTACGCCCGTTCGAAGACACCGCCGCGCAATCCTCCAAGCTCGCTTGAAGGAGGGGCGCTCGACTTGCATGTGTTAGGCCTGCCGCCAGCGTTCGCTCTGAGCCAGGATCAAACTCTCAAGTTGGATGAGAACTTTTCCCGGCTGATCACAACGTTTGACGAGGTCCCACTCCTGCCGCTTGCACGACAGGGGTGTTGACCTGAAACGTCGACCGCCGAAGTCTCGTCCGGCCGCACCCCGATGGATACACGTCTCCGATCGGGGACGCGGCCCGCAAGGACTCCGCCGTCCACGTTTCTCTTTCTTCCGATTCACCTGTCAAACAGCCCGGGACCGGGGGCGGTCCCGCCCCCCGGTGAACCGGAGAGCCGTCGAAGCCCGTGGCCTCCGATCGGGATCGGAAGCCTGGTCACCGAATATCAGTGAGGAGCTTCGAAGACGCGCCGTCGCACCGAGGCGGCGGCGTGCCGAATTAAATTTATATAGGCGTTGGGGGTGTCAAATGTCAACACCCCGAAGGGGGAAAATCCACCCTCCCGGTGCAATCCGGCAACAGCCATGTTCTTAAGTGATATAGGGGAGTTAGCCGGCCTGGAAAGGCCCCTGTGCGCCGTACTGCGGCCACATTCCTCCGTCCCTCTTGTCGGGGCAGTGGGAGGTGTCACTTCGGGGGGAATTGCGTCGACGTCACACGATCCGCGACGTACGGCGCCACCCATCGATTAGGCCAGAAGAGCTTGGACACGGGTCGTTGACGGACCGTGAAGGCGACGGCGTGTGCCGCGTCTTCAAGTCAACGCCCGCCGTCCCGGTCGCGTTTGGCACCTGCGGTGTTGCGGTGAACCGCCCTTAGGCCTGGGCGGAGGGGATGTCGGGCTTGGATCTGCGCAAACGACACGGGGCATTGCGTTCGAACTTGGAGGCCGAGCGCATCGATCTCGGCAACGAGCCGCCGTTGTCGGTCGACGGCGAGACCAGCGGCTTGGTGGACCGCCGCCGCGTCTCGGTCCAATGGTTCAGCGGCACCGTTCTCACGGGTCTTTGCGGCGCCGCCCTGATGAGCGGCGCCGTTTTTGCAGCGCTCGACGGCGAGACCAATTTCGCCACCGTGCCGGAGCGCGTCGAGGCGGCCGTGCGCGGGGCCGTCAGCGGCATCGCCGAGCGCGTGGCCAACGTGGCCCGCAAGACCGATCGCCTGCCGCCCCCCGGCGAGGCCAACGCCGCGCGGCAGGTCATTCGCGTGTCCACCACAAGCCGCGGCAGCGGCAACCGCGAGATCGTACGCGTGCGTCCTTTCATCCGCGTGGCCGGAAATCTATCGCTCTCGGTGTCCGAGCTCTCGGCCAACATCCCTCCGTTCAATGCGCAGAAGATGCTGGCTAAAGCCGAGGGCCTCCCGGCGAGCGCCCAAGATGCCGCCAGGGCCGAGCCCGATGCCGAGGTTTCGTTCTTGACCCGCGATCTGAACACGGTCTTGCCGCGGGCGAAGATCGCCGCGGTGGCGCCGATCGACGAGGTGCTCGCGCGCGTGCGCGAAGCCGCAAACTGGGATGGCAATTTGGCGCAAAGGCCGGCCGTGCTCGCAAGCGCCCTTCCGACGACGCTCGCGGCCTACGCGCCCGAGCGGAATGGCGATCCCTATGCCGGTTTCGAACCCCGGATCGTGCCGGAAAACGTCAGCCTACTGCCCAAGACCACGTCGCAAATGACCGGCGGCAATGCCTGGAACGAACGCACGGTCGTGCTCAAGAAGGGCGATTCCGTCTCCGCGTTCCTGCGCGAGATGGGCGCGACCGCGGACGAGGTCAGGGCGATAACGACGGCATTCGGCGGACGCGGAAAAGACAGCAGCCCAAGGGACGGCTACAAGCTGCGCGTTCTGCTCGCGCCGGCGAGCGATGGCATACGGCTGCGGCCGGTGCGCGTCGTCATCGCTACCGACGCCGCCGTCGAGGCAATGGTGGCATGGTCGGAGATGGGCAAATACGTCGCCGTCGACGTGCGCCGCGCCAACAGTGTAGCGTCTTCCGGCAACGACGATGACGACGACGGCAAGGGCGTCCGGCTCTATCAGAGCATCTACGAGACGGCGCTACGCAATCACGTGCCGCGTCCGGTGATCGACGACTTCATCCGCATCTATTCCTACGACGTCGATTTCCAACGCAAGGTTCAGCCGGGCGATTCCTTCGAGGTCCTGTTCGCCGGCGAAGACGAGAACCCGGGCGACAACAGCAAGGCCGACGTATTGTTCGCGTTGCTGACCACGGGCGGTGAGACGAGAAAATTCTACCGCTACCAAACGAACGACGACAACCTCGTCGACTATTACGACGAAACGGGCAAGAGCGCGAAGAAGTTCCTGGTGCGCAAGCCGGTCTCAGACGGAAACATAACGTCCGGCTTCGGCGGTCGTAACCATCCCCTGCTCGGCTACGACAAGATGCATACCGGAGTGGACTGGGGCTCATCCACGGGGACGCCGGTCTTCGCCGCCGGCAACGGCGTTATCGACAAGGTCGGCTGGGAAGGCGGCTACGGCAAGTACATCCGCATCCGGCACGCCAATGGCTATGAGACCGCCTATGGCCACATGTCGGCTTTCGCCCGAAGCATGGAGGCCGGTATGAAAGTCCGCCAGGGGCAGGTGATCGGCTACGTCGGCTCGACCGGACTGTCGACCGGCGCGCACCTGCACTTCGAAATTCTGATCAACGGCCGCTTTGTCGATCCGATGAAGGTCAGGCTGCCGCGCGGGCGGGTGCTGGAGGGAACGTTGCTTACTGCCTTCGACCAAGAACGCACCCGGCTCGACACCTTGATGACCCGCGCCACGCCGTCGCGCTACGCGCAGACACGCTGACGGGACACGCGCGGTCCCAGTCCTTCCTTCGCCAATCCTGCCTTGTCGTCCGATCAGGCCGCCGCGGCAAGCTTGCCGTTGAAGGTGAGCCCTTGCTTGCCGGCCGAGATCACCACCTTCTCACCGTCCTTGGTACGACCGGACAAAATGAGCTCGGACAGCGGATCCTGCACCGATTTCTGGATCACGCGCTTGAGCGGACGGGCGCCATAGGCGGGGTCGTAGCCCTTCTCGGCGAGCCAGTCGCGCGCCGAGGGTTCGAGCACGATGGTGATCTTGCGGTCTTCGAGCAATTTCGCCAGCCGCGCCATTTGGATATCGACGATCTTCGTCATGTCGCTGCGCTTGAGCCGGTGGAACAGGATGATCTCGTCGATGCGGTTGAGGAATTCGGGGCGGAAGTTCGCCCGCACCACCGCCATGACCTGATCGCGCACCGCGTCGCTGTCCTGCCCCTCCGGCTGGTTGGCCAGATACTCGGAGCCGAGATTCGAGGTCATTACGATGAGCGTGTTGCGGAAGTCGACGGTGTGACCCTGGCCGTCGGTGAGGCGGCCGTCATCGAGCACCTGCAGGAGCACGTTGAACACGTCGGGGTGGGCCTTTTCGATCTCGTCGAACAGCACCACCTGGTAGGGTCGCCGTCGCACTGCCTCGGTGAGCGTGCCGCCTTCCTCGTAGCCGACATAGCCGGGCGGCGCGCCGATCAGGCGGGCGACGGAATGTTTCTCCATGTATTCCGACATGTCGATGCGGATCAGCGCGTTCTCGTCGTCGAACAGGTACTCGGCCAGCGCTTTGGTCAGTTCGGTCTTGCCCACGCCGGTCGGCCCCAAGAACATGAACGAGCCGATCGGCCGGTGCGGATCTTGCAGGCCTGCGCGCGCGCGCCGCACCGCGGTTGATACCGCCTTGACCGCCTCCGCCTGGCCGATCACGCGCTTAGCGAGCTGCTCCTCCATGCGCAGGAGCTTCTCCTTCTCGCCTTCGAGCATCCTCTCGACGGGCACGCCGGTCCAGCGCGAGACCACCTGCGCCACGTGGTCGGCGGTCACCGCCTCCTCGACCAAGGCGCCCTTGCCCTCGGCGGCCTCGATGTTCTTGAGCTTCTTCTCGATTTCTGGAATGCGGCCATAAGCGAGCTCGCCTGCACGCTGATATTCGCCCTTGCGTTGTGCGTTCGCGAGTTCGACCCGCAGATGATCGAGCTCGGTCTTGAGCTTTTGCGCGTCCGAGAGCTTGTCCTTCTCGGCCTTCCAGCGCGCGGTGAGGTCGGCGGATTGCTTCTCGAGCGCGACCAATTCCTTCTCGAGCCGCTTGAGCCGCTCCTTCGAACCTGGATCGCTCTCCTTCCGCAGCGCTTCTTGCTCGATCTTGAGCCGAACGATCTCGCGGTCGATCGAATCCAGCTCCTCGGGCTTGGAATCGACCTGCATCTTGAGGCGCGCGGCCGCCTCGTCGATCAGGTCGATTGCCTTGTCCGGCAGATAGCGATCCGTGATGTAGCGGTGCGACAGCGTCGCCGCTGCGACCAACGCCGAATCGGTGATGCGAACGCCATGGTGCTGCTCGTATTTGTCCTTGAGCCCGCGCAGGATCGAGATGGTATCTTCGACGCTCGGCTCGTCGATGTAGACCGGCTGGAAGCGCCGGGCGAGGGCCGCGTCCTTCTCGACATATTTCTTGTATTCATCGAGCGTGGTCGCCCCGACGCAGTGCAATTCGCCGCGTGCGAGCGCCGGCTTGAGCAAGTTGGAGGCGTCCATGGCGCCCTCCGCCTTGCCGGCGCCGACGAGGGTGTGCATCTCGTCGATGAACAAGATGATGCCGCCGGCCGATGAGGTCACCTCCTGCAACACCGCTTTGAGCCGCTCCTCGAACTCGCCGCGATATTTCGCGCCCGCGATCAACGCGCCCATGTCGAGCGCAAGCAGCTTCTTGTCGTGCAAGCTCTCCGGTACGTCGCCGTTGACGATGCGCTGGGCGAGGCCTTCCACGATTGCGGTCTTGCCGACGCCGGGCTCGCCGATCAACACCGGATTGTTCTTGGTGCGGCGGGAGAGCACCTGGATGGTACGCCGGATCTCCTCATCGCGGCCGATCACCGGATCGATTTTGCCGTCGCGTGCGGCCTGGGTGAGGTCACGGGTATATTTCTTGAGCGCGTCGTAGGCGTTCTCGGCCGAGCTGGTGTCGGCCGTGCGGCCCTTGCGCAAGGCGTTGACCGCCTCGTTGAGATTTTGCGGGGTGACGCCGGCGCGGGCCAGGATCTTTCCGGCCTCGCTGTCCTTCTCGAGCGCGAGCGCAAGCAACAGCCGCTCGACGGTGACGTAGCTGTCGCCCGCCTTTTCCGCGACTTTCTGCGCTTGATCGAATACCCGCGCCAGCGCCGGCGCCAAGTAAACCTGACCAGCGCCGCTGCCCGAGACCTTGGGGAGCTTGGCGAGCGCCGCCTCCACGGCCGAAAGCGCTTCGCGCGAGCGGCCGCCCGCGCGATCGATCAAGCCGCTCGCCAAGCCCTCGGGATCGTCGAGCAGAACCTTGAGCAGATGCTCGGGCGTGAACTGCTGATGGCCCTCGCGCAGGGCCAGCGATTGAGCGGATTGAACGAACCCGCGGGCGCGGTCGGTGTATTTCTCGAAATCCATGTCGGCTCCCTCGCTCCCACCCCTTCGGCGCGAGCGGCGTCTGCGCCGTCACTGACCTAAGCCAAATATCTTTGCAGGATCAATCGGCCTAAGCCCCCGGACGGCGACACTTCGCACTATGTGGGAAGCGGTAAGTTGCGGCGGTAGAGCCGGCCGCCGATTTTCGAGGGCCGTCTAGGCAGGCGGCGGTTCACCCGTTAACAAACCAAACAATGACCACTGCAAATGCAAAGATCCACGCCATCTACCGCTATCCAGTGAAGGGGCTTTCCCCTGAGCCGCTCGCGCGCGCAACGCTTGCAGTCCAGGACACGTTGCCGGCCGATCGCCTCTACGCCATCGAGAACGGGCCGTCCGGCTTCGACCCCGCCGCACCCCGCCATCAGCCCAAGCAGCGCTACCTAATGTTGATGCGCAACGAGCGGCTAGCACAGCTGCACACGCGCTTCGACGACTCAAGCCACACGCTCGCCATCGAGGTGCAAGGCCGTGAGGTCGCGCGCGGCGACTTGCGCACGCCTGCAGGCCGCGCCGTGATCGAACGATTCTTCGCGGTCTTCTGCGCCGACGAGTTGCGGGGTGCGCCGAAAGTGCTGCACGCGCCCGGCTTCAGCTTCTCCGACGTTGCGCGCAAGGTGGTCTCGATCATCAACCTCGCCTCGGTCGCCGCGGTCGCAAACGCGGTCGACCGACCCGTCCATCCGCTGCGCTTTCGCGCCAATGTCTACGTGACGGGCTGGCCGGCGTGGCACGAGTTCGATCTCGTCGGCCGTGAGATCGCGCTCGGCGCCAGCGCGCGGCTCAAGATCATCAAGCCGATCGTGCGCTGCGCCGCGACCAACGTCGATCCCGACACCGGTATGCGCGATCTCTCGATCCCGGACACGCTGCTACGCAGCTTCGGCCACGCCGATTGCGGAGTCTATGGCGAGGTGGTGGAGGCCGGCGACATCGTTCGCGGGGATGACGTCGGCAGTTGAGTCTCGCGGAAACGAAACAGCACGCCAACCAAGGCGCGGCGGCCTAGCGGCCTGCTCCCGTCGAGGGCGCAGCGCGCTGCGTTCCGTTCATCCCTTGCCGGCTGAGCAGGAATACGCCCTGCTCGCCGAGCAGATTCCAAGTCCACCACGGCGCGTTGAAACGCAACGCCCTACCCCAGGCATCGAGCGCAACCGCTTTTTCCATTCGCGCGCCGACCACGTGACAGAGCTGGCGAAAATCCTTGATGGTGCAGAAGTGGATGTTGGGCGAATCCCACCACGCATAAGGCAGGTTGTCGGTGCGCGGCATGCGCCCGCCCAGCAGGATCTGCAGGCGGATTTTCCAGTGGCCGAAGTTCGGAAACGACACGACGCCGTGACGGCCGATGCGCAGCATGTGCTCGAGCACGATACGCGGCTGGCGGGTCGCCTGCAGCGTCTGCGACAGCACCACATAGTCGAAGGCGTCGTTGGGATAATCGGCGAGGTCGGTGTCGGCGTCGCCCTGGATCACGGCGAGGCCCTTGGCCACACATTCGTTGACGCCCTCGCGCGACAGCTCGATGCCGCGCCCGTCGACGCCGCGCGTCTCGGCGAGCAACCGCAGCAGTTCGCCGTCGCCGCAGCCGACGTCGAGCACCTTGGCACCGGGCGCGACCATGTCGGCGACCGCCAGCAAGTCGACGCGCGCACCTCCGGGCGTGCGCGCCGCCTCTGCCATGGTGAGATCCCGCTTGAGGCGCATCAGCATGGTCATCCCCGCGCCGGTGGAAGGCCGCGCGCCTTGGCGGCACCTTCGAGGAACCCGCGCACGATCGCGAACAGCTCCGGCTCCTCGAGCAGGAAGGCATCGTGACCCTTGTCCGTCACGATCTCGGCAAACGAAACGCGCGCGCCGCCGGCATTGAGCGCGTGCACGATGGCGCGCGAGTCCGATGTGGGGAACAGCCAGTCCGATGTAAAGGAGACCACGCAAAACCGCGTCGGCGTGTCCTTGAACGCGTGCGCGAGCACGCCGTCGTAATCCGCGGCGAGATCGAAATAATCCATCGCGCGGGTGAGATAGAGATAGGAGTTGGCATCGAAGCGCTCGACGAAGCTGCTGCCCTGGTGGCGCAGATAGCTCTCCACCTGGAAGTCGGCGTCGAAGGAAAACGTGGGATTGTCGCGGTCCTGGAACCGGCGGCCGAACTTGCGGTGCAAGGCCGCGTCGGAGAGATACGTGATGTGGTTGCCCATGCGCGCGACGGCGAGCCCGCGCTGCGGATTGGTGCCTTCGGCGAAATAGCGCCCGTGCCGCCATTCCGGGTCCGCCATGACTGCCTGCCGGCCGACCTCGTGGAAGGCAATGTTCTGCGCCGAATGGCGGGTCGAGGTGGCGATGGGAAGCGCCGAGAACACCCGCCGCGGATAGCTCGCGCACCATTGCAGTACCTGCATGCCGCCCATCGAGCCGCCAGCCATTGAGAACAGCGAGGCGATCCCGAGGTGGTCCAGCAGCATGGCCTGCGCGCGCACCATGTCGCGAATGGTGATGACGGGGAAGTCGAGACCCCAGGGCATGCCGGTCTTGGGATTGGTCGAAGCCGGCCCCGTGGTGCCCATGCAGGCGCCGACGACGTTCGGGCAAATGACGAAATAGCGCCCGGTGTCGATTGGCCGGCCCGGACCGACCATCGTTTCCCACCAGCCCGGCTTCTGCGTCACCGGATGGAGGTTGGCGACGTGCTGGTCGCCGGTCAGCGCATGGCAGATCAGCACTGCGTTGCTGCGCTCGGCATTGAGCGTGCCATAGGTCTGGTAACCGATCTGGAATGGAGCGAGCTCGATGCCGGCATCGAGCGCCAGCGGCTTATCCATGCCGAAGCGGACGACGAGCGAGTGGGGATTGTCGGCCTCGCGCGCGCGGTCGGCGGGATGAAGTGCGACGCTGAAATCGGCCTCGACCATCGTTACAATCCGGCCGGCGAAGCGGAATGGCCGCCGATCCATGCGACCTGCCTGACCTTAGGCTGGCGCGAGCGGCTTAGATAGGCCGCGCGGCGCTGCTGTCAATGTTTTCTTTGCTTTAACCTGTTGCCCCACCTATCAATGCCGCGCCAGTCGCGGGTGCAAGCAGGCGGCAAAGACGTGCCATGGTGAAACCGTCACGGTCCCAAACACCCTCGCTTGCCGATCTGCGGCGCGAAATCGACCGCATCGACGAGGCGATGCACGGCCTCCTGATGGAGCGCGGCGAGATCATCGATCGCCTCATTGCCGCGAAGCAGACGCAGGAAACCGGCTCCGCATTCCGCCCGGCACGCGAAGCGGAGATGATGCGACGGCTGGTCGACCGCCACAAAGGAATCCTACCGCTCGACACCGCCGAGGGCATCTGGCGGGTCATTATTTCAACCTTCACCTATGTGCAGGCGCCGTTCTCGGTCCACGCCGACCTGTCGGCAGGGGACGCGACGATGCGCGATTCCGCCCGCTTCCATTTCGGCTTCACGGTGCCGTTCGTGCCGCATATGGGGGCCGCAAGCGTGGTGGCGGCGGTCTCCGACTCCAAGGGCGATCTCGGCCTCGTGCCGGCCTTTAGCATGGCCGGCGCCGGCGCGTGGTGGAGCGCGCTCGAGTTCGATACGGCGCCGAAGGTCATCGCTCGGCTGCCGTTCGTTGAGCGCGCGGACCATCCGGCCGGCGTGCCGGTCTTCGTCGTTTCGCGTGCCGCGGCGGACGCCATGGTCAAGGAGGTGAAGGTGTGGAGCGTGCGGGTCGCCGGCTGGAGCAAGGCGGCGACGCAGGCGATCGGCCCGCTCGCCGAGGTGATCGCGGTGCCCGATCGCGCCTTCGATGGTGCGGCGCTACTCATATCCGTGCCGCAAGGTGGCAGCATCGATCGAGTGACCGACACACTGGTCAAAGCCGGCGCCTCCGTGCGCGCCACGGCCCTCGTCGGAAGCCACGCAACCCGCTATAGGGTCTCCGCCGAAGGCGCGCGGCCGCTCCCTACCGGCCGGTAAATCCCGGAGTGTGAAATGTCCGCCCTGCAGCGTCCGCAACCGCGCCCCGGCGTGCTCGCGATCGATCCCTACGTGCCGGGCAAGAGCAAGGCGCCCGGCGTCGCCCGCGTGTTCAAGCTGTCGTCCAACGAAACCCCGCTCGGACCGAGCCCGAAGGCGGTCGCCGCCTATCACGCCGTCGGTGAGCACCTGCAAGATTATCCCGACGGCGACTCGACCGCGCTGCGCGAGGCAATCGGGCGCACGTTCGGGCTCGATCCCAGCCGCATCGTCTGCGGCGCGGGCTCCGACGACCTTTTGAACCTGATCGCCGACGCCTATCTGCGCGACGGCGACGAGGCGATTCACACCACCCACGCGTTCCTGGTCTACCCGATCGCCATCCGCGGCTCCGGCGCGACGCCGATCGCGGCGGCGGAAAAGAACTACACGGCCGACGTCGACGCCATGCTCGCCGCGGTGAGCGAGCGCACCAAGGTTGTTTTTCTCGCCAACCCCAACAACCCGACCGGCACTTACGTGCCGTTCGACGAAGTCAAGCGGCTGCATCGCGGCCTGCCGCGGCATGTGCTGCTCGTGCTCGATGCCGCTTACGCCGAATACGTGCGCCGCAACGACTACGAGGCAGGCATCGAGCTCGTTGCCACTTCCGAGAACGTGGTCATGTGCCGCACGTTTTCGAAAATCCATGGGCTGGCGGCCCTGCGCCTGGGCTGGCTCTACGGGCCGGCGCACGTAGTCGACGCCATCCATCGCATCCGCGGGCCGTTTAACGTCAATGCGCCAGCGATGGCGGCGGGCATAGCCGCGCTGCAAGACAGCGCGCATCTGGAAACATCCCGCGCGCACAATGAGAAATGGCGGGCGTGGCTGGAGGTGGAAATCAGCAAGCTCGGGTTCGAGGTGACCCCAAGCATCGCCAATTTCGTGCTGATCCACTTCCCCCCCGAGCGAGGCCGCACCGCGGAGGACGCCGACGCGTTCCTCACCCAGCGCGGACTTATCTTGCGTCGGGTCAAAGCGTACAAGCTGCCGAATGCGTTGCGCATGAGCGTCGGCACCGAGGAGGCGAACCGGCTCGTGGTCGCGGCGCTGGCAGAGTTCATGGGCCGCAAATGAGGGGCCAGCCCATTTTCAATCGTCTTGCGCTGATCGGAATGGGTCTCATTGGCTCTTCGATCGCGCGCGCCACGCGCGCGCAGGGCACTGCGCGTTCCATCGTCGCCACTGCCCGCTCTGCGGCCACGCGCCGGCGCGTGGCCGAGCTCGGCCTCGCCGATCAAGTGGTTGAAACCAACGCAGCGGCGGCCGAAGGCGCTGATCTCGTCATTGTCGCCATCCCGGTCGGCGCGTGCGGCGAGGTGGCCGCAGAGATCGGACCGCACCTTGCGCCGGGAGCGATCGTCTCGGACGTCGGCTCGGTCAAAGGCACGGTCCTGCGCGCCATGTCGCCCCACCTCCCCGCGGGGGTGCATTTCGTGCCGGCGCACCCCGTCGCCGGCACCGAAAATTCCGGGCCGGATGCCGGCTTCGCCGAGCTCTTCGTCAACCGCTGGTGCATTCTCACCCCGCCGTCGAGCGTCGAGCCGGTGGCGGTCGAACGGCTCGCGGCGTTCTGGCGACTGCTCGGGGCGAACGTCGAGATCATGTCGGCCGAGCACCACGACCTCGTGCTCGGCATCACCAGCCATCTGCCGCACCTCATCGCCTACACGATTGTGGGCACCGCGGATGAATTGAGCCAAGTGACTCGCTCCGAAGTGCTGCAATTCTCAGCCGGCGGCTTCCGCGATTTCACCCGCATCGCGGCCTCCGATCCGACGATGTGGCGCGACGTCTTTCTCGCCAACAAGGACGCAGTGCTGGAGATGCTCGGCCGCTTCAACGAAGACTTGGCCACGTTGACGCGCGCGATCCGTCGCGGCGACGGTGAGACCTTGTTCAACCAGTTCAGCCGCACGCGCGCGATCCGCCGCGCCATTGTGGAAATCGGCCAGGATTCGCCCACGCCCGACTTCGGCCGCCCGCATCCCGAGCTGCCGCATCAGCCGCTGCCGCGCCCGTATGCGGCCGAGGATTGATCGGGGATACCCGCTTTGCTTTGTTGCGACCGTGGCATTGCGTTCTCACGCAAGCGGTCTAATAGGCGCCCCAATACGGCGGCACGCGATAGTAGTTGTGAATCTCGATTTCGCGGCTGCGGTCGCCCCAGTCGAAGTCCTCTCCGGCGGCAAACGACGGCGCGCGCTTCAATTCCTCCTCGGTGAGATCGAGATGGTAAGCGCCGAGCGCGCGATCGTAAGTCAGGCGCGCCCAGGGGATCGGCAGATGCTTCTGCCCCATCCCGAGGAAGCCGCCGAAGCTAAGCACCGCGCAAGCAACGTTGCCGCTGAGCTTATCGATCATAAGGCGCTCGATGGTGCCGATCTTGCCACCGTCGGAACGGCGCACCGGGGTGCCTTCAACCCGGTCGCTGGCAATCAAGCTATGGGATTGACGAGTCGACGTGTCGGTCTGCATGGCTCCCTCCGTTGCTCATTCCACGTCCGCTAGCGCTTCGGGAGAACCGCGCTCGCCGGCTTTTGTGAACGAACGCTTTCGCGACCTGTGCCGTTCCCGCGCTCAGAACAGCGGCGACACCATGCCCACCTGAAACGGCCCGAGGAAAACCGCGCCGTCCACAAAGCGCACGGGAAACGCCACCGCCGGCTTGCCCTCGAGTTCGGTGCGCTGGCCGAGCGCCGCGACCAGGCCGGGAGCCGCGCTTTGGCGCGCGATCCCGCCGAGCCCGGGCATCAATCGATCGAGCGCGTTGAACGTTGCCCCGATCTGCCCTTCCGACATGATGCGTTCGATATCGAACATCTTGAGGACCTTTTCGATGCCGACGACGGTCACCTTGAGATCGCCGTCGAGACCGCCGCGCGGGGTGAGCTTGAGGACGCCGGTCCCCACCGCGATCACGTCCTCCTGCACCAGGCGCGCCTTGGTGATCTCGATCTGGCCGTCGCGCGCCTGCCATTCTCTGAACCGCGCCGGCCAGGGCTTGGGCGAGATGTCGTTCACGCCCCGCAGTATGGCGGCGATGTCGGCATCGACCGGCTTGGCGGCCAGTGGATGGAGCTTGTCCGCGACGGCCGCTTCGAGTCGCAGCGCGGTTTCGACGAGCGGATTGGCGGCAGTGGAGCCTGCGGCCGGGCGGCCGTGCAGCTCCAATCGCCGCGCCCTGAACACGGCGTCGTTGGCGGCGCTGCTGGGATCGCGGACGGTCGGCTCCACGAGCGCAAGCGAAGCGCGCTCCACGCCCGCTGGCAGGCCACGCACGCTGGCCTGGGCCAAAGTCCAATTGACGATGCCGGCGGGGGGACCTCCCGGCTCGGAGATTTCGAGCGGTCCGGTAAACTCTCCGATCAGGAGCTTTGGGTCATAGACCTGGACGGCGACCACAGCGAGCGGAAGCTTGAGCTGCAGCGTGGGCGTGCCCCTGAGCTCGAAACTGGCGCCGCCGCAACGCACTTCGATGCGAAACGGATAACCGCCGATCGAATGGGAGGCGCAGTCTTGTGCCCGGCCGGCCTGCTGTTCGCGCTCGCGCCATACGGCGATCTCCGCCTCCGCGCGCGCGGCGGCATAAAACCACACTCCGGTCCAGGCCGCTGCCAGCAGCACCACCAGCGCAAACGGGAGAAGCAGCAGCCAGCGGCGCCGTGGAGCGGCCGCGGGGAACGCGGAAGACATCATGGCGCTCCTGTGCCTGCCAAGCTTCGTGGCGCCTTCCCCAGTGCGCCCTCTCCAAAGCAGCGATTGCGGCGTTTCAAAGTCAACTCGCTCCTGCGGTTCCCGACTTGCGCGCAGCGCCGCGTTCTTTGATATCACACCCCATGGATCCGAATCCCGCCCACGCGACCGAAGACCTCTGGGTGTTCGCATATGGCTCGCTGATGTGGCGGCCCGACTTTCCGTTTGCCGAGCGCGTCGAGGCGAGGCTCGTCGGCGCGCATCGGGCGCTCTGCGTCTATTCCTTCGTCCACCGCGGGACGCCAGAGCGGCCGGGTCTCGTGCTCGGCCTCGACCGCGGTGGAACCTGTCGCGGCATCGCCTATCGCGTGACCGCGGCCAACCGCGGCGACACCATCGCCTATCTGCGCGCGCGCGAGCAAGTGACCTCGGTTTATCGCGAATGCGTGCGCCCGATCTGGCTCAAGCGCGAGTCCGAGCGGCGGGTGCCGGCGCTGTGCTACATGGTCGACCGTGGACACGCGCAATATGCCGGACGGCTCTCGCTCGAGCAGCAATTGCATCACGTGCGCCAAGGTCACGGCCAGTCCGGCGCCAACCGTGACTACGTCATCGCAACGGTCGGGGCGCTCGAGCAGCTCGGCTATCGCGAGACCGCGCTGCATCTCATCGCCCAGCGGCTCGCCGGGATACACGAAGCGGGCGTGGCGGCGAACTCGTCATCCTGAGACGGTTAGCGTTGCAACGCGTTCTTGAGCAGCGCTCAAGATGTCCCTTGATGGGCATGAGCCGCCTCAAGGTGACGGCGCGAGCGAGGCGTCTCTCGTTCCGTTCTAGGTGAGCTCGCGCTCACCCTCGGCGACGAGGCGCGCGGTCGCGGCTTCGACATCGCGCTGCAACCGCTGGAAGAAGGCTTCCTTGCCGAGACCCGGCGGGATCGGATCCAGCACCTCGACCCGGATCGTCCCGGGATAGCGGCGCATCGAGCGTCGCGGCCAGAACAGGCCGGAATTGAGGGCGATCGGCAGACACGGAACGTCCATCGCCGAATAGAGACTCACCACGCCGTACTTGTATCTCGGCTCGGCGCCGGGGGGCCGGCGGGTACCTTCCGGAAAGATGATGATCCGGCGATTGCGTGCCAGCTCTCGGCGCGCGCACGCGTTCATGTCGACGAGCGCTTGCGAGCCCTTGCTGCGATCGACCGGGATCATGCCGGCTTTCCAGGCATACCATCCGAAGAATGGGATCCACAGCAGTTCGCGCTTCATGATGTATGCCGCGTCCGGCAAGATCAGCAGCAGTGCAAACGTCTCCCACAGCGACTGGTGCTTGGAAGAGACGAGCAGCGGCCCCGGCGGGATTTTTTCCAGGCCGCGGAACTCGGCCTTGATGCCGCAGATCACGCGCAGCAGCCACAGGTTGGTGCGGGCCCAGAACGTAGCGACGGCGATGATGCCCCAGCGCGGCATCAGTAGCGTCGGCAACGCCGCGGTGATCTGCGCAAGAAGGTTGAGGTAAAACAGCAGATTGAAGACGAGGGACCGAATGACGAGCACGAGCAAACCCGCAACGGCAGCAACGTTGCCTCCTCATTGCCCGACCGAGCAGTGACGAGAGGGGCCTGGAGGCGGGCTGATCTTACTCACCGGCTGCGCGCGCAGCCAGGGCGCGACGCAGTTTGACGAGCTAGCTCGCCCCTTGACTGCCAGCGCTGGGTTTTAGCCCCATGCGAAGCCTGACGAAAACATATTTTACGTATTCCGTCGCCATTCGCCGCGCGGCCACCCCGTCTGTCCACCACGGCTCCACACGCTGGCGGTCCGTCACCACCGGAAAGGGCACGAGCACAACGTCCGGCAGCTGGTGCGCGATCTCGGCGAGCGCGCGCGGCATGTGATAGTTCGACGTCACCACGATGAGCGAGCGGAAACCGCGATGTTCGGCCCAGCGCTTGGTCTCGATCGCGTTGCCCAGCGTATTGAGAGAGCGATCGAAATCGACGCAGCAACGCACCCAGCGCTCGAATTCTGGGTTGAGGCGGGAGATTGCGGTGGAATTGGTCGCGCGATACGCGCCGCTAATGAGAAGCCGCTTCCCACGCCCCGATGCCAACAACTCGATCGCATCGGCGATGCGCGAAGCGCCCCCCGTCAACGCAACGATGCCATCGGCATCGCGGGTGAGCGTGACTTCCACGAGCGGCACCTGCCGGATGAACCAAAGAAATCCGAGCCCCACCAGCAGCACGACGGACGCGCAGAGCACGAGCGTCGACCAGCCCAGGCGCCGCAGCAACGGACGCCGCGCGGACCGTTCGGTCGAACTTGTCATCCCGGCGACTCCGTCATCGGTATGGCATCCAACCGTCGGCATCTCTTCTCCGTCCCGCGCAATCATAGCGCAAGATTCGGCGGCCCGGTGGCGATGCTGCCCGCAAGTTAGCTAATGAATGGTTTCGATCGTGCGCTTGACCGTATGGCGCGAGGTCGCGGCAGTGATGAGGGCGATCAGGCCGACTTGCACCACCACCGCCAAATAGCCCAGCACCCCGATCGACGACACACCGAACAAAGCTGCAAACTGATCGCCCCCCGCCGTGCCGACGAAGGAGCGGCTCGCGAGGCCGGCGAGCGCGAACAGCGCGATGGCGCTGCCGCCACCGATCAGTCCCCCCTTCAGGCCCAATTGCAGAAAATGTCGCTGGAAATGCGCCGCGATGAAGCTGTCCTTGGCCCCGATGAGATGCAGCACTTCGATCACCGGGCGATTGGTCGCAATGGCGGCGCGGGTGGCGAAGGCGACCGAGAGCACGGTGGCGGCGAAGACGAGCACGAGCACGCCGATGCCCAGCGCAACGACCGCTCTGGACATGGCGCGCATACGGTCGACGAAGCTGCGATGGTCGTCGAGGCTCACGCCCGGGATTTGCTCGCCGAGCGTTTGGCGCAGTTGTGCGAGGTCGGGCGCGGCGCCGGGCGCGATCCGCACGACAATGAGGCGCGGGATCGGCAGATCATCGAGCTGAACTCCGCTTCCCAGCCACGGCTCGAGCAGGTGCGCGGTTTCTTCCTTGGAATAGGGTCGCACCTCCGCGATGCCGGCGGAGGCACGCGCGATGACGACGGCCTTGAGAACTTCTATCTCGATGTCTTGCCCGGCGACCGGGCGGACCTGGATCGTGACCTCGCGCGCCACGTCGGCTTGCCATTCGTTCGCGGCGGCGCGCACCAGCAGGACTGCGCCCGTCGTCAGCGAGGCGAGAAAAGTCATGATGGCGACGACCGCGACCAGGGCGCGCCCGGAAATCGTTGCCCGCGGCACGATCGGCGTCTCGAAGCGCGGCAGCGGCTGGGCCGAAGGAGCGGCCGGCGCGTCGGGTTCGCGTTGTTGGCCCGCTTTCGTCGTCACGTCAGTCGTAGACATGCAGGCGACCCTGGTGCAGTACGAGACGGCGCGCGTCGAACTGATCCATCAGCGCAATGTCGTGGGTGGCGATGACGACCGAAGTCCCGGATTTGTTGAGCTCGACGAATAGCCGCAACAGCCGCTTCGCCAGATTGGGATCGACATTGCCCGTGGGCTCGTCGGCGAGCAGAAGCTGGGGCCGCGCGATCACCGCCCGCGCGATCGCCGTGCGCTGCTTCTCTCCGCCCGAGAGCACTGGCGGTAGCGCAGAAATGCGATCGCCGAGCCCGACCCAGTTCAGCAGTTCGACCACCTCCTCGCGATAGCTGTCCTCGCTTTGGCCGATCACCCGCAACGGCAAAGCCACGTTCTCGAAGGTCGTCATGTGATCGAGCAGCCGGAAATCCTGAAACACGATGCCGATGCGCCGCCGCAGCGCAGCGAGGTCGTCCTTGCTGAGCATGGCGGTATCGTGGCCGAACAGCGTGACCAGCCCCCGCGTGGGCCGCAGCGAGAGGAACAACAAACGCAAAAGCGAGGTCTTGCCGGCCCCCGAGGGGCCGGTGAGGAACTGAAACGAATGCGAATCGATGCGGAACGTAAGATCCCGCAGGACCTCGGGCCCGAGGCCATAGCGCAATCCTACGTGCTCGAACCGCACCACTTGCCTCTCCCCAAAAAGCGCGCGCCGTCCGGCGGGACCGCCGTGTGGCGGCCTGCCTCGGCCTGGCCTTATAGCAGCGAGCGCGCGGTCCGACCCCTGCCTTTGCTGCACGTACCCGGGCGAGCAAGCCCGCCACGCGCAGGTAATCGGTTTTTTCCCATTCCAGCTTCGCTGCGGGCGGCCGCACAACCCCCGGCGTCCTGCGGCTTGCGAATTCGTTAACGCGCGCCCGCTAGCGCCAAGTGCAGGCCTCGTCAGCGCAACGAAAGCGGAAACGAGGCGGGCCGCATCGCCGGAGGACCGCGGCGCGTATTCTGACCGCAGCGGACGAGGGGCGTGATCCGCAGCTTGATTGCGCGCGAGCGCACCCGACGGCGGCGTCGACCGGCGAGGTGGTCGTCTCCGTCCTGCCGCCGTCTGTTTTCGATTCAGGGGCGATGAAAGCGAGGCGCAATCCGCGCCACCGGGCGCTCGTCAGAACTTAGAAATCCCGCAGCAGCCGCTCGATGTAGTCGAGCTCGAGCTGCGGGCGGAAGTTCTCGCCGAAGCGCCGGCGCAATTCTTCCAGAATGCGCCGCGCGCGCTGCACGTCGATCTCGCCCGGTACCTTGACCGTGGTGTCGTCGCCGTATTCACGCCCGCGCAAGGGCCGCCCGAGCGGATCGGTCTCCTGTTGGGCGCGCGGCGGCCCGAGCCTGCCGGGCTGGCCGTTAGGGCCGGGGCCCAACACGCCCTGCTGCTGCATCGATTGGGCGAGGTTCTGCGCGCCGCGGCGCAAAGCTTCGAGCGCGCGGCCTTGGGAATCGACCGCGCCGTCCGCGTTGCCTTCTCCAAGCTGACCTTCCGCCTCTCCCATGGCGTCGCCGGCGCGGCCGAGCTGATCCATCTCGCCCTGCCCTTGCTGGCCCTGGCCGAAGCCCTTCTTGCGCAACTCCTCCATCAATTTCTTGAGCTGATCGCGCAATGCCTGCTGATTCTCGCGCAGCTCGCCCATCTGATCGCCCTGCTGGCCTTGCTGCCCTTGTTGGCCCTGCTGACCGCGCTGCCCGCGTTGGCGATCGCGTCGCTGGTCCTGGCCCTGCTGGAACGTGCGATCGCGCAATTGCTGCTGCTTGCGGATCATGTCGCCGAGATCGTCGAGCGCCGACATCATGTCATCGTCGCCGTCATCCATCTGCTGCCCGGGGCGAGCCATCTGCAGGTTTTCCAGCATCTGTTGAAGATCCTGCAGCATCCGGCGCGCGGCATCCCTGGCGCCGGAGCGCGCCATCTGTTCGAGCTTGTCAATCATGTTGCGCAGATCCTGCGGACGGATCTGGCGCGCATTGGGATCGAGCGGGCGCGCGAGCTGCTGCGGATTCTTGCGCATTTGCTCCGCCAGCGCTTGCATGAACTTGTCGAGCGCGGCGCGCAGCTGGTCGGTGAGCCGCTTGATCTCCTCGTCGCTGGCGCCGCGTTCGAGCGCCTGACGCAACGCTTCTTCCGCCGCGCGCAAAGCCTGCTCGGCATCGGAGACGCTGCCATCCTCCAGATGCACGGCCATGTCCCACATGCGCGCGACGACGTCGCGCAACTGATCGTCGCTCTTGGCACGCGCCAGCTGCCAGAAGATCGCGCGCAGGCCGAGATAGACGTTGCTCTCCATATTGAACTGTTCGGGCGCCAAGGTGAGCGCATCGAGCGCGGTGAGCACGCTCGCCTGCGCGTCGCCGTCGAGCGCCAGTATCCGCCGTTGCTCGACCAACGCGCGCGCGATCGGCTTGGAGAACGGCCGCTCCGGCAGGCGAAATTCGAACGCCGCGCTTTGGCCTTCGTTGCCGGCCTCGTCGCGTGCGGCCAGAATCATCGTCACGTCGCTGCCAGCCCAAGGATGCTCGGTCAAATCTTTGGTGCTCTGTCCGACCCCGCTTTTGGTGCGCGCCTGCGGCAGCACCAGCGGGAAGTCGGGCGCGTTGTAGAGCGGCCGCGCCGGATGGCCGTTGGTTCCCTCGCTGCTGGGCAGCTTGAACAATGCCTGCGCGCCGATGACGCCGTAGTCGTCCTCGAGCTTGTAGGAAAGCTGCAGCGCCCCGCGCGCCTGGCCTTCGGGCTCCTTGGCGAGTGCGATGGTGGGCGGCTTATCCGGGATGGCGGTGAACTGCCAGGTGACGTCGCTCGCGGCCGCGCCGCGGACGGTGGCCGCTCCGGCATCGTTGATGACGAAGCGACGCTCCTCCGTGCCCTTGGCATTGCTGCTTTGCGCGCCGGAGGAAGGCTCGGCAAGGCCGCCGCTTGCAACAACGTCGAGGTGAATCCCGGTCGCGCGGACGACCAGCGTGCTTCCCGCCGGCACCGAGAGGGCGGCCGCGGTCTGTACCGGCTCGCCCGGCCGCAGGCCCGGAAGGATGATCGGCGGACGGCCGGTATAGGGCGGCGGGCTCACCCAAGCATCGACGCGGAAATTGGCCGGCATCATCACGCCCTGCCAATCGAAGGCGGCGGCGACACGCTTCATGCGTTCACCGCCGGCAGCGAAGAACGTCGCGACCACCAGCACCACCACCAAGGCGCGCACGGCAAAAGGATCGCGCAGCGCGAGCCGCGGCATCGGAGTCCCGGCTCTGAGCGTCTTGGCCGCGCGCAGGGCGCGCTCAATATGGGCACGCCACAACGCGACCGAATACGAATCTTCTGTCGGGGCCGCGATCTCGTCGGCGATCGCGGTCGCCGGCCGATGCGGCAAGCCGGAATTGCGATCGAGCCGTCGCAGACCTTCGATGCGGCTCGGCACGCGCAGCATCAGCACAGGCGCGAACGCGGCCGCGGTGAGCAGGAAGAAAACGCCGAGGCCGACGGCGCGGCCGGCCGGCGGCAGCCAGAGCCACAGGCCGAGCCACGAGAGCGCTAGGAACAGGCCGATGACGGTCGCGATCGACGCCAGCGCCGGCCACAGCCGTTCCCAGAAAATCGTCCACCGCGCCCGGCGTAGGGCCCGCGCGAGCAAATCATCGCCCGCGCGCTCCGGCGGAGGGGGCTGGTGGGGAGCCGCTGCATCGGCGGGCCGGTCGGTCAAGTCCATCTCCGGAAAAGAGAATCTGCCCAGGATCTGATATTAACACGCAACTACATGGGTGCCAGCGGGCAAAAGGAAGGCACCCACTGATCAAAACATCGTCAGCAGCATATGGTTCAAAGCGCTCACGCGGGGTTCAAAAGCCACGGCGGCAGGCGGTCGAGCGCGATCAGGTCGGAGACCTCCAGGCGCGGCCGCACCAGCGCCCATTCGCTTTCCCGCACAAGCACTTCCGGCACCAACGCGCGGGTGTTGTAAGTGCCTGCCTGGACCGCGCCATAGGCGCCCGCGGTCATGACCGCGAGCAAATCGCCTGGCCGCGGCGCGACCATGTCGCGCTCGAGCGCCAGGAAATCGCCGGACTCGCAGACCGGCCCGGCAACGTCGGCAACGATGCGCGCGGCGTCGGGGCGCGGCTCGCGCACTGGACGGATGTCATGGTGGGCCTCGTAGAGCGTGGGACGGATGAGGTCATTCATCCCGGCATCGACGATGACGAAAGTCTTGGCCTCGCCGCGCTTGAGATAGAGCACGCGCGTCAGCAGGATGCCCGCGTTGCCGACGATCAGGCGGCCGGGTTCGAAGATGAGCATGCAGTCGAGATCCCGCGTCGCGCGCTTGACCATGGCGGCATAGGCCTCGGGGTGGGGCGGCGGATCGTTGTCTTCGCGGTAGGGAATGCCGAGGCCGCCACCCAGGTCCACATGACTGATGGCGTGCCCGTCGGCACGCAAGGTCCGCACGAAATCGGACAACAGCGCAAAAGCGTCGTCGAACGGCTCGAGCTCTGTGATCTGGCTGCCGATATGCATGTCCACGCCGGTGACTTCGAGGCCTGGGAGTTTTGCCGCGCGGGCATAAACGTCACGCGCGCGGCTGATCGGAATTCCGAACTTGTTTTCGGACTTGCCGGTCGCGATCTTGGCGTGTGTTTTGGGGTCGATGTCGGGATTGACGCGAACCGAGACACGGGCCGTGCGGCCCTTACCCTTGGCGATGGATGACAGCAGCTCGAGCTCGCCCTCGGATTCGACGTTGACGCAGAGGATGCCTTCATCGACGGCGAGCGCGAGTTCGGCCGCCGTCTTGCCGATGCCGGAGAACATGATCTTGTCGGGCGCGATGCCGGCGGCGCGCGCGCGCTTGAGCTCGCCTTCCGACACGACGTCGGCGCCGGCGCCGAAACCGGCGAGCGTCTTGATCACCGCTTGGTTGGAATTCGCCTTCATGGCGTAGCAGATCAGCGCCTTCACGTCGGCAAAGGCGTCCGCGAACACGTCGTAATGCCGGCGGAGCGTGGCGGTCGAGTAGCAATAAAATGGGGTCGCGACCGCCTGCGCGAGATCAACGAGATTGACCGCCTCGGCGTGAAGGACGCCGTTGCGATAGGCGAAATGGTGCATAGTGCTGGCTCAGTTGAGCAGCCAATCGATGAGCGTGCTGCGTTTGGGTCCTTGCGGTGCCGCGATGACCTTGCCGTCGGGCCCGATGGCCGGCTCGAGGTCCGGTCGCGAAAGGCTGGCGTCGGTGGCCGTCGCTCCCGGCGGCGGGTCGAGCCCGGCTTTGCGTCCGCAACCGGCAAGGCCGAGCGCGGCGACAAGCGCGCCGATAGCTGCGATCCGGGCAAAGCGCAGGCCGGACGAAGAACTCAATTCGGGCCCTCCTCAATTGGCAGCACCATATCAGATCGGACAGAAGAGGCGACAGCGTGGCGAAACAATCCCGTTCCCATGCGAAGCGAGGAATTTATCAGCGCTCCTTTTCCAAGGCCTTAAGCCACCGGTTCGCCTGCCGGCGCACATTTTTCGGGGCGGTGCCGCCGTAACTGGCGCGGCTTTTCGCCGAATCCTCGGCGCTAAGCACCGCAAAGACGTCATTGGTGATGCGCTTCTCGATCGCCTGCATGGCGGCGAGCGGCAATCGGTCGAGCGAGACATTCTCCGCCGCCGCCTTGGCCACGATTCGCCCAGTGACATGATGCGCGTCGCGGAACGGCATGTTGTGCGTACGCACCAGCCAGTCGGCGAGGTCGGTCGCGGTGGAATAGCCCGCCCCGGCGGCTTGGCGCATGCGCGCGACATCGGGGGTCATGTCGCGCACCATGCCGGTCATGGCGGCAATCGACAACAAGAGGGCGGAGAAAGCATCCATGGCGCCTTCCTTGTCCTCCTGCATGTCCTTCTGGTAGGCGAGAGGCAGGCCCTTCATCACGATCAGCAGCGCCTCGAGCGCGCCGACGATGCGCCCCGTCTTGGCGCGCACGAGTTCGGCTGCGTCCGGATTGCGCTTCTGCGGCATGATGGAAGAGCCGCTGGTGAAGCGGTCCGAGAGCGAGATGAGGCCGACGAGCGGCGAGCACCAGACCACGATCTCCTCGGCGAAGCGCGACAAATGCACCGCGGTGATGGCAGCGGCGGAGAGCGCCTCCAGGACGAAATCGCGGTCGGACACGGCATCGAGCGAATTCGCCATCGGCGCTTCGAAGCCGAGTGTCTTCGCGGTCGCGTCTCGGTCGATCGGGAATGCGGTGCCGGCGAGCGCCGCGGCGCCGAGCGGACAGAAATTCGCGCGCTTGCGCGCGTCGGCGAACCGGCCGCGGTCGCGCGCGGCCATCTCCACATAGGCGAGCAAGTGGTGCCCGAAGGTGACGGGTTGCGCCGGCTGCAAATGGGTGAAGCCCGGCATCACGGTGGCGGCGTGTTCGAGCGCCTTCTCCGCGAGCGCACGCTGGTAGGCGGCGAGCGCCACGTCGACGGCATCGATCGTGGCCTTGATCCACAGCCGGAAATCGGTCGCGACCTGGTCGTTGCGCGAGCGCGCGGTGTGCAGCCGCCCCGCCGCCGGCCCGATCAGCTCGGCGAGCCGGCTTTCCACGTTCATATGGATGTCCTCAAGCGCCCGCTTGAACTTGAACTTGCCGCTCTCGATCTCTGACAGGATCGTGTCTAGACCGTGAGCGATCTTGCGGGCATCGTCGGCCGTGATGATGCCTTGTTTGGCGAGCATCGCGGCGTGGGCTTGGCTCGCCGCAATGTCCTGGCGGAAGAGGTGCCGGTCGAAATCGACGGAGGCGTTGATGTCCTCCATGACCGCGTCGGGGCTGGTGCGGAAGCGCCCGCCCCACATCTTGTTGCTCATGGCACGTCTACCGAGGTTTCGCCGATTATGACCGGACCCGAAGGCACGGCGCGCACCCATGCCAAGAAGCGGCTTGCCATGGTCGTGGCCGGCGGGATCGCCGGCATCGCCGCCGGACTGGCGGCGGTATACGGGATCGGCACGCTAAAGCGCAATGCGGCCGACGCCGCCTGTGCGCCCGCAGTCGAGCTGGCGCAACGTTTGGCGCCACTGGCGCGCGGGGAAGTGGCCGCGTTCACGGTCGCCGAACAATCGCTGCGCGTGCCCGACCTCGCCTTCCGGGACGCGCAGGGGAGCGAGCATCGCCTCGCCGAGTGGCGCGGGCGCACAGTGCTGCTCAACCTGTGGGCCACCTGGTGCGTGCCTTGCCGCAAGGAGATGCCGGCGCTCGACGCGCTCGAGGGAAAACTCGGCGGGCCGGCTTTCGAAGTGGTGGCGGTCAATATCGACACCCGCGATCCCGAGAAGCCGCGCACCTGGCTCAAAGAGGTCGGCGTCGGTCGGCTGGGCTACTATGCCGATCCCAGCGCCAAGGTTTTTCAGGACCTCAAGACGGTGGGTCGTGCCGCGGGAATGCCGACGACGCTGCTGGTCGATCCGTCCGGCTGCGAGATCGGCACGATGGCGGGCCCGGCCGAATGGGCAAGCGGGGACGCCGTAAAGCTCGTCACTGCGGCGCTGGAGCGATAGTGTCGGCGCTGTGGTGACCTTGTCCGAAGCGCTGATCACCCGCGCCGCTGTTTGCGCGCATGCAGCGCTCGCCGCACATGGCGGCGCGTGCCGCACGCGCGAATGGAATGATCACCGCGTCGGCACCGGCTTCTCGCCGCGATAGTCGTAGAAGCCGCGTTGCGTCTTGCGGCCGAGCCAGCCGGCCTCGACGTATTTCACCAACAGCGGACACGGGCGGTACTTGGAGTCGGCCAAGCCCTCGTGCAGCACCTGCATGACCGAGAGACAGGTGTCGAGCCCGATGAAGTCCGCAAGCTCGAGCGGCCCCATCGGGTGGTGCGCGCCAAGCCGCATGGCGGTGTCGATCGCCTCGACGTTGCCCACCCCTTCATAGAGCGTGTAGATCGCCTCGTTGATCATCGGCAACAGAATTCGGTTGACGATGAACGCGGGGAAATCCTCCGCCACTGCGATGGTCTTGCCGAGCTTTGCCACGTATTGCTTGGTCGTGTCGAACGTCGCGTCATCGGTGGCGATGCCGCGGATGAGCTCGACCAGTTCCATGAGCGGCACCGGATTCATGAAATGGATGCCGATGAAGCGCTCCGGCCGGTCGGTCGAGGAGGCCAGCCGCGTGATCGAGATCGACGACGTATTGCTGCCGATGATGGCGTCGGGCTTGAGCAGCGGGCAGACGCTGGCGAAAATCGTGCGCTTAACCTCTTCCTTCTCGGTCGCGGCCTCAATGACAAGATCGCAATCGCCCAAGGCTTCGAGCGTCTCCGCCGGCGTGATGCGTTTGAGTGCGGCCTGCCGCTCTTCCTCTGTGATGCGCTTGCGGCTCACCTGCCGCGCCATGTTGCCGTTGATGGTCGCAATCCCGGCCTTGATCCGGTCGGCGGAGAGGTCGTTGAGCTTGACGTCGAATCCGGCGAGCGCGCTGACATGCGCGATGCCGTTACCCATTTGTCCCGCCCCGATCACGCCGATCTTGCGAATATGAAACGCCATGTTGCCGGAACGGGCCTTCGGCCGCTCTTTGACCTCGATCATGTTCTTCCGCCTTTATCTACGCCGATCCTGACCGTGGCTCCATGGTCGCGCTGGCCACCATGGTCAACGGCCGAGCTTGCCGAGTTCCGCCGCCAATTCCGGCAACGCCTGGTAGAGATCGGCGACCAGTCCATAGTCGGCGACCTGAAAGATCGGCGCCTCTTCGTCCTTGTTGATGGCCACGATGACTTTCGAATCCTTCATGCCCGCGAGGTGCTGGATCGCGCCTGAAATCCCGACCGCGATGTAGAGCTCGGGCGCCACAACCTTGCCAGTCTGGCCGACCTGCCAGTCGTTCGGGGCGTAGCCGGCATCGACCGCCGCGCGCGAAGCGCCGACCGCCGCACCCAGCTTGTCGGCTACCGGCTCGATATATTTGGCGAAGTTCTCCCGGCTTTGCATGGCCCGCCCACCGGAGATGATAATCTTCGCCGAGGTGAGCTCCGGGCGCTCCGATTTCGACAATTCCTCCCCTACGAAGCTGGAAACGCCGGGATCGGCGGCGGCCGCCGCCTCCTCGATCGGCGCAGTACCGCCCGCGCCCGTTGCCTGGAAGGTCGAAGTGCGCACCGTGATCACCTTGGTCTTGTCCTTCGAGCGCACGGTCTGCATCGCGTTGCCGGCATAAATCAAGCGCTCGAACGTGTCGGGCGCGATCACCTTGACGATATCGGAGACCTGCATGACGTCGAGCAGCGCCGCAACGCGCGGCATGATGTTCTTGCCGGTGGTGGTCGCCGGCGCGACGATGGCGTCGTAGCCTCCCGCCAGCGAAAGGATGAGCGCCGCCACCGGTTCGGCCAGCATGTGCTCGTAGCCGGCGCCGTCGGCGAGCAGTACCTTGGTCACACCGTCAAGCTTGGCGGCGGCCTCGGCCACCGCCCGGCAGTTCTTGCCGGCGACCAATACGTGTACAGGCTGCCCCAGCGCCTTGGCGGCGGTCAGCGCCTTGGAGGTCGCGTCTTTGAGGGCCTTGTTGTCATGCTCGGCGAGGAGGAGCGTGGTCATGTCGACATGCCTACCATCTGGGGTGTTGTGCTCCGCGCAGCCCGATGATCCCCTAACCAGCGGACGCCGTGGGGGCCATGGCACGAGGGTGTGAATGTTCGATGTTCGCCGGATGCCCGCTTATGCGCGCGCGACGGTTCCGCGACTTGAGGGGCAAAATCGCCGTCATCAAATCAGCCCCATCTCGTTCTTGAGCTTGTCGACGAGTTCACCCACCGTTTTCACTTTAACGCCGGCCTTGCGGCCCGCGGGTTCGGTGGTCTTGAGCACATCGAGCCGCGGCGCGACGTCGACGCCATAGGCCTCGGGCGTCTTCTCGTCGATCGGTTTTTTCTTCGCCTTCATGATGTTCGGCAGGCTGGCATAGCGCGGCTCGTTGAGACGCAGATCGGTGGTCACGATCGCCGGGCCTTTGAGTTTGACCGTCTGCAATCCGCCATCGACCTCGCGCGTGACCAGAAGGCTATCGCCTTCGATCACCACTTTCGATGCAAAGGTGCCCTGCGGCCAGCCGGTGAGCGCCGCCAGCATCTGCCCGGTCTGATTGCAGTCGTCGTCAATCGCCTGCTTGCCCATGATGACCAGACCGGGCTTCTCCTGCTCGACGATGGCCTTGAGGATCTTAGCGACCGCGAGCGGCTCGAGCGCCTTGTCCGTCTTCACCAGAATACCGCGGTCGGCTCCCATGGCCAGCCCGGTGCGGATGGTCTCGGCTGCCTGCGGCGGGCCGATCGACACGCAAACGATCTCGGTCGCCTGGCCTTTCTCTTTGAGCCGCAGCGCTTCCTCGACGGCGATCTCGTCGAACGGATTCATGGACATCTTGACGTTCGCCAGTTCGACGCCGCTGCCGTCGCTCTTGACGCGAATTTTGACGTTGTAGTCGACGACCCGCTTCACGGGCACCAGAATTTTCATGAAATTCGCTCTCGCGACGACAGCCTCGGCGGCCCCGGGCGCCAAAGACGCGGCAACCTAATGGCCGCTGCCTTGCAGTGTCAACGGAGGTCGGTCGGCCTCGCCGCGCGGGCGGCGGGGTTGGGGCCGATCTGCACCACCGTATCCGGCACTGGCTGCAGGCATTGGAACAGCTTGACCGCCCGCGGCTTGACCAACGGGAACAGCACAGCCCCGCCCAGCATGCCGCCGAAATGGCACCAATAGGCGACCTCGCTCTTCGATGACGCGCCCAGTTTCCACAACTGGGTGAGCACGAACAGGCCGACCACCCAATAGGCGCTGATCCGCAGAGGGATGATGCCGAGGAGCACCGTGATCTTGGCGCAGGGGCGCAGCATCACATAGCCGACAACGACGCCCGCGATCGCGCCCGAAGCGCCGATCAGCTCGATCGTGGAATGCGGATCATTGGCCACGAACACGAGCCCGCCGATCGCGCCGCAGAGAAGATAGAAGGCGAGATAGCGGGCGCGACCGAGCGCCCGCTCGACGTCGTCGCCGAACACCCACAGGAAGACCATGTTGCCGACGATGTGCGCGAGATCGGCATGGAAGAACTGGTATGTGAGGAGGGTCACGAAAGCCGGTACCCATCCGCGCGCACCGACCTCGCCGATGAAGGCGGCGGGCGTCAAGCTGAAGGTATCGATCAGGCGATCAAACGCGAGCTCGCTCGCCCCGGTCTCGTAGAAGAAGATCGCGAGGTTGGCGGCGATCAGGCACCAGGTGACAACCGGCTTCACCGGCTGGACGAAGGGATTGTCGTCGTAGATCGGCACAACCATGCAAGGTCTCCCCGATCACCGATTCTGTCCCGGCTGCCACAGCACGTCGGATGCCCCCTTTTCGTTGGCATGCCTTCCGGCGACGAAAAGAAAATCCGAGAGGCGGTTGACGTATTTGAGTGCCGCCGGCGTGACGCCTTCGCCCGGTTTGTCGTTGAGCTCGACCATCATGCGCTCGGCGCGCCGGCAGACGGTGCGTGCGAGGTGAAGGTACGCGGCGGCCGGACGCCCGCCCGGCAGGATGAAGGAGCGCAGCGGCGCAAGATCGGCATTGAGCTCATCGATCCGCTGCTCCAGCCACTCCACCTGCGCGTCGGTGACGGTCATGCGCGCGCCGCCCGGCCCTTTCTCCGACAGGCAGAGATCGGCTTCGACGTCGAATAGATCGTTTTGGATGTGCGCCAGCATGGCGTCGAGCGCTCGGTCGCCGCCGGTGTGAAGCCGCGCGATGCCGATCACCGCGTTGACCTCATCCAGCGTGCCATAGGCGGAGACGCGCAGGTCGTACTTCTTGCGCCGCGCGCCGCTACCGAGCGCAGTAGTGCCGTCGTCGCCGGTGCGCGTGTAGATCCTGTTGAGAACGACCATCGCCTCGCCCTATTTGCCGATCGCCCAGATGGTCAGCATTATGACGATGATCGCGATGAATTGCAGCAGCACGCGAAGCCTCATCAGCTTCTGCGAGCGATGGGGCGAGCCGCCGCGCGCCATGTTGGACAGTCCGAGCAATAACACCACCGCGACGGCGCCGATCGCGATCGGAACGAGGGCATAAACCAAGAATTCGGTCATCGGCAGTCTCTTATCATTTTGAATGATATGGGGACACCGTCGCGCGAGTTTCAATCGCCGGCGGCGATATATCGCCCGGATCGGGCGTTCAAATCGGCGGGATTTGAAATCGCACGCGCGGCGCGTAGCATTGCATCGCTTGCCGGATGAACGCGAATGCCTTTTGCTCCCGCTCGTCGACGATCATGAGCGCACGTGTTTTAGTGCTCGGCGCCGCCGGGCGGCTCGGTCACGCGGCGGCGCGGGCGTTCCGCGACGCCGGCTGGAGCGTCGCGAGCCTGGTGCGGCCAGGCAGCGCAGCGCGCGCGCCGGCCGACACCGAGGTCGTCGAGGTCCATGCGCTGGACCATGCCGCGGTCGGCGCAGCGGCGCGCGCCGCCGACGTCGTTCTGCACGCGCTCAACCCATCCCATACCGACTGGCCACGGCTCGCTCTGCCGCTCGCCTATTCCGCCATCACCGCGGCGGAAACCACCGGCGCTACGCTGCTATTCGCGGGTAACCTCTACAATTACGGCTCGCCGCTGCCGCCGGTGATCGACGAGAATACGCCCATGCGGCCGTCATCGCGGAAGGGACGGTTGCGAGTGGCGATCGAAGAGCGCATGGCGGAAGCGGCCGAGCGCGGCGTACGCATCATCATTCTGCGTTCGGGAGATTTTTACGGCCTTGGACGAGGTTCGTGGCTCGATCTCGTCCTCGCCAAGGAGATCGGCCGCGGCCGCCTCACCTATCCTGGGCCGCTCGACGTGGTGCACGAGTGGGCCTATCTGCCCGATGTCGCTGCCACGCTGCCGCGCCTTGCGGCCATTCGCGAAACTCTGCCGCCGTTCGCGAGTCTCGGCTTTCCCGGCCACGCGGTCACCGGGCGCGAATTCACCGGCGCGATCGCCGCGGCGACGCGCAGCAAGCTTCAAGTCGGCCGCATGACCTGGTGGCTCATCCATGCGTTGCGGCAGGTTGTGCCGCTCTGTCGAGAGTTATCCGAGATCGCATATCTCTGGAACGAACCGCACCGCATCGATGGCGGCAAGCTTGAGGCGGCGATCGGCGACATCCCGCGCACCCCGCTTGACGTTGCCGCCACACGCGCCCTAGAGGACCTCGGCGCCATCGCGTAACGCGCGCTCGACCGGCGCAGGGGCCAGACGCAGAGGGAGACACCGTCCGATGATCGTCGATTTCCAGCACCACTTCACGCCGCGCGAACTGATGCCGAAGGATCTCGGCCGGCGCAAGATCGTCTCCTACGACGAGCACGGCGCACCCAGCTTCATTTTGCACTGGATGTTGTTCGATCTCGACGAGCATATCCGCATGATGGACGAGGCCGGCATCGACGTTGCCTTCCTCACCAGCGCCGCCGGCATGTGCGCCGATCTCGACAAGTCCCGCTTGTGCAACGAGACCGCCAAGAAAGCAGAACGCGATTATCCTGGCCGTTTCATCGGCGCCGCGCACGCCAATCCGCTCGGGGGCGCAGAGGCCCTGCGCGAGCTGGCGCGCTGCAAACACGAGCTCGGCTTTCCCGGCGTGGTGATCACCTCGGAGACGAACGGGCTTTATCTCGATGCAACCGAGTTCGAGCCGTTCTGGACCGAATGCGCGAAGCTCGGCTTGTTCGTTTTCGTGCACCCCGCGCTGAAACTCAATCAGACCCAGCAGTTCGACGGTTACGACATGGCGCGTTCGGTCGGCCGTGAATTTTCCCTGGTGACGGCGACGATTCGGCTGATCAATGCCGGCGTCTTTGACCGCCACCCCACCTTGACGATCCACATGTCGCATCTCGGCGGCGGGCTCTCCGCGCTGCTGGGCCGCATCCGCTCTTATCAGGACAAAGAATTTTGGGGGACCCTGGACAACGTCCGTCACGGCATGAAGCCGAAGCGCGATTTCGACCATTACCTGCAACACAACATGGTGTTCGATACCGCCGGCTTTTGCGGAGCCATGGGCGCCGTGAGAGGCGCATTGATCGAAATCCCCTTGTCCCGCATCGTTTTCGCGACGGATTACCCGCAGGAGATCCGCGAGCGCGCGGCGGTGCGCGATTTCGTCAAGGAGCTGCGTACGCTCGGCAAGGACGGCGAGGCGATCCTGTCCGGCAATGTCGACAAGCTGCTGAAGCAGCCAGCGAAGGCGGCGTAGCGGTAACGGGGCAACGATAAGCAGCGAGACTGGCAGTTCACCGCGCGATCGATTGCATGCGCCGCGCCCAAACGATCAAAGATAGGGCGGAGCCCCATCCCCCTTCGGTTCATTCCGCGAGATGCTTTTCGATCACATGCACGGGAAGTTTGACGAAGTCCTTGTCGATCTCGGCGCGCACCGCGGCGCGCAGATTATGGGAATACGTTTGGCGGAGCACGCCGAGCGCGCGCGGCGGGGCGATCAAGATCAGCGACTTGACCAGCCTGGCATTCACCGCGGCATCGAGGCGATCGGCGAGCTTGCGCAGGAACCTATCTTCCTCCTGTTCATGCCAATCGGTCTGCTCCATGGCGCTGCGTTCGGTTCCAACCGAGCTGAAGGTGCGGCCCGGCGCATCGGTCCCGAGCTCGTGCGTCTTCGGATCGGGATGCTCGTAAACCTCCCGGGTTCTCAGGTTGAGAAATTTTTCATCGCCGGCGTTCTCCAGCACCAGCGCTTTCCTGCCATCGCAGACGACGACCCAGTCGCCTTGCCGGATTTTGAGCTTTTGCATGCGATACCTGTGGGCTCACACCATACCCCAGTGGGGCCGGCGCTGTCGTCTCGTCTCCATTTGGTCCGTGGGGCAAACGCCGCAGAGCCGATTCAGTTGCTCGCTGCGAGCAGCCGCCGCGCGATGACCTGCGCTTGAATCTCCGCCGCGCCCTCGAAAATGCTGAGAATGCGGGCGTCGCAAAGGATACGCGAGACCGCAAACTCGAGCGCAAAACCGTTGCCGCCGTGTATCTGCACGGCGTTATCGGCATTGGCCCAGGCGACGCGGGCGGCCAGGAGCTTCGCCATGCCGGCCTCGACATCGCAGCGCTTGCCCGAATCCTTCTGCCGCGCCGCGAAGTAAGTGAGCTGGCGCGCGATCATGATCTCGACCGCCATCATCGCGATCTTGTCGGCGACGCGGGGAAAATTGATGATCGGCTCACCGAACTGCTGGCGCTGCTGGGCGTAGGCGAGGGCCTGCTCCATGGCCGCTTGCGCCACGCCGATCGCGCGCGCCGCGGTCTGGATGCGCGCCGACTCGAAGGTCTGCATGAGTTGCCGAAAGCCCAGGCCCTCGACGCCACCCAGCAGGTTCTGCGCCTTCACCTCGAAACCGTCGAAAGCGATCTCATACTCCTTCATGCCGCGATAGCCGAGCACTTCGATCTCGGTGCCGGACATGCCGGCGGCCGGAAACGGATGGTCGTCCGTGCCGCGCGGCTTCTCCGCCAGCAGCATGGAGAGCCCGCGATGGCCGGCGTCGTTCGGATTGGTGCGCACGAGCAGTGTCATCAAGTCGGCGCGCACGGGATGCGTGATCCAGGTCTTGTTGCCGTAGACCTTGTAGACGTCACCCTCCCGCACCGCGCGCGTCTTGAGCGAGGCGAGATCGGAGCCGGTATTGGGCTCGGTGAACACCGCGGTGGGCAGCACGTCGCCGGCGGCGAGCTTCGGCAGCCAGTGGCGTTTCTGTTCCTCGGTGCCACCGCCGATGATCAGCTCGGCGGCGATCTCGGAACGCGTTCCGAGCGAGCCGACGCCGATATAGCCACGGGAGAGTTCCTCCGAGACGACGCACATCGACTCCTTGCCGAGTCCGAGGCCGCCATAGTCTTGCGGGATCGTGAGGCCGAACACGCCCAGCTCGGACATCTGCGCGAGCACGTCGAGCGGGATGTAGCTGTTGGTGCGGTGCCATTGCTGCGCCTGTGGTGCGACCTCGCTGTCGGCGAACTTGCGCATCTCGTCGCGGATCGTCGCCAGCGTCTCATCCAGCCCGCAGTCGCCGACCGTGGCGTCGTGATGGGCCCGCATCAGCTCGATCAGACGGGCGCGGCGCTCGACATTGCCGGAAGCGAACGCTTGCAGCGGCCCCGCCATGCGCGCGGCGGCCGCATCCGCGGCGAGCCCGACATCGGCGGGACGCACGATCTCGCCCTGGCTCATGGGAATGCCGCCCTGAATCTGGGCGAGGTATTCACCGATGCCGAGGTGGACCAGCAGCTCCTCGAGCTCGCCCAATGCACCGCTCGCATGCATCCGCTCGGCATAGGCCGCAAGCTGCCGCACCGATTCGACATAGGTCGCGAGCCATGCGAGGCCGTGGGTGGCGCGCTGCTCGCGGTCGAGCAGCCGGTCGACCACTTGATCATCCACCATGACGCGCCGGCGCACCGCCGCCGTCGCGTCAGCGAGCAACGCTTCAACGGCCTGCGTCGCCGCTCGTGCCAGCGCAATCAGCTTAGCCCCGGCGTCGCGGCGTTGGGCTTTGTCCAGCATGGCGAACTCCGTGCGGTGACTTCCAGCGCGCGCTCCGTGGACCGGCACCCACTTAAGCTTGCAAGGACCGACCCCCAAGACTACGCGTGCAGTGCACAAAAGCAACGCCGCCGAGGCACGTCGGGGTAGCCTGTCGGGAGTTTGGACGCCCGTTGCTGCATTGTTGACCACTTGGAATGAGATTGACCGCTTGGGATAACCCGCGCTGACTTCCGAATCGTCACAAACGGCCAGAGTTGAACGTTTCGATGCGACGAGCTTTCAATATCGCCCTCGATGCCTATTGGCGTTTCCTCGCCGACGACGGTTGGGCGATCGCGAGCCACATCGCGCTCTCCGCGCTGATGGCGATGTTTCCATTCTTCATCTTGCTCACATCGCTCGCCGGCGTTTTCGGCTCCAGCGAGCTACCCGATGAGGTTGCGAAGCTGATGCTTGCGACCTGGCCGGAGGAGGTTGCGCTCCCGATCGCGCGTGAAATTCATGACGTATTGACCACCACGCACACGGGCGCGGTCACGATCGGCGCTCTGTTTGCCATTTTTTTCGCCTCGAGCGGGGTCGAGAGCCTGCGGATCGGTCTCAACCGCGCCTATGGCATGGTGGAGACGCGGCACTGGATCCTGTTGCGGCTCGAATCGATTGCCTATGTGCTGGTGGCCGCGGTGGGGTTGTTGGCGCTGGGCTTTCTCATCGTGTTGGGGCCGCTGATATTCCGCACCGCGCTGCGCTACGCGCCATGGCTGGAGCCGCTCGAGGGCACCTTCACCTTTTTCCGCATCGCCATCGCGGTCGTGGTCCTCACCGTCGCGTTGTTCGTCGCGCATAAGTGGCTGCCGGCCGGCCGCCGTCGGCTGATCGCAATCCTGCCCGGCATCGTCGCGACGCTGGCCTTGTGGCTGGTCGCCGGCATCGCCTTCGGCCGCTACCTCGCCGAGTTCGCGACCACCTATGTGAGCTACTATGCGGGCCTCGCCTCGGCGATGATCGCGCTAGTGTTTCTGTATTGGACGGCATCGATCTTCGTGTATGGCGGCGCGCTCAACGCGGCGATGCTGCGGCCGCGCTCCGCCGCCACGGCAGCGATCGCAGACATCTGAGCGCAGCCTGCTCCATCGCACCATCACACGAACAGCAAAAAAGGCCGCCCCGCCGAGGAGCGGCCTCTTCACCTTCTGCGCCGCCGTCCGAGCGGCGAGTACTACTACCCGACGTAGGCGACGCGCCGCTGAGCCTCCGCCTCGGCGGAGGTCGTAGGCTGCGCGGGAAGTTGCAGGACTGTTGCCTCTTGACCCTCGACGAGTTCGGTCAGCAGGACGGTCTGCCCATCCGGAAATTCGAGCGCGTCATGATGCACCCGCGGTTGGTCCTTGTTGACCTGCCGAAAGATCGCCGTCTGATAGGTCATCCTGCGCGCGCCCAAGCCGAGGAATCCGGACGCCGTGCATGCGACCTCCCGGGAAAACGCGAGCTCCGTTCCCGGCAGAACGCACACCGCCGTGGTGGCGTCTTCTTGGGCGGCAAATCCCCGCGTGCCAGTACCAAAGTTGCGCGTCGTGAGCTTGTCGCCAACTCTCGCAGCACGCGACTTCACATTGTGAAGGCTGTAGTCGCACATGGTGAGGCTCCTCTCTTCCAAGCCCCCCGTACGCTCCACCTGTGGCATTCAAAGCAAGAAAGGTGCCATTCTTGTGGCAAGCGGTGGAAAAGCTATGCCCCCGATGGGGTTGCCGCCGCCTCGATCACATCGTCCAACGTGCGCAGCCCCGCGCGTGGCGTGTTGACCAGCACTGCCATGTTGCCCGGCGGGTGCCGGTTGGTTCGCATCAATTCGTGCGCGTGCGGTATCCTCGTCCAGGGAAATACCTGGCTCATGCAGGGGTCGATGCGGCGGTCGAGCACGAACTGGTTGGCCGCCGAGGCCTGCTTGAGGTGGGCGAAATGCGAGCCCTGCACGCGTTTCTGCCGCATCCACACGTAGCGCGCGTCGAAGGTGATGTTGTAGCCCGAGGTGCCGGCGCAGAACACCACCATGCCACCGCGCTTCACGATCAAACAGGAGACTGGGAACGTCGCCTCGCCGGGATGCTCGAACACGATATCGACGTCCCGCTTGCCGGTGATGTCCCAGACCGCCTTGCCGAACTTGCGCGCCTCCTTGACCCAGGTATCGTAGTCCGGCGTGCCGACCTTCGGCATCTGGCCCCAACAGGAAAACTGCTTGCGGTTGATCGCGCCCTTGGCGCCCAGCTGCATCACGTAGTCGCGCTTGCTTTCATCCGAGATGATGCCGATGGCGTTGGCGCCGGAAGCGGCCGCAAGCTGCACGCCGAAAACGCCGAGGCCGCCGGAGGCGCCCCACACCAATACGTGGTCGCCTGGCTTCAGGGTGTGCGGCGGATGGCCATAGAGCATGCGATAGGCGGTGGCGAGGGTGAGCGTGTAGCAGGCCGCCTCCTCCCAAGTCAGGTGCGCCGGTTTCGGCATGAGCTGACGCGACTGCACGCGGCAGAACTGCGCGAATGATCCGTCCGGCGTCTCGTAGCCCCAGATGCGCTGCGAGGCAGAGAGCAGCGGGTCACCGCCGTTGCATTCTTCGTCGTCGCCGTCGTCTTGATTGCAGTGGATGACGACTTCGTCTCCCACTTTCCAGCGGCGGACCTTCGAACCGCAAGCCCAAACGATTCCTGCGGCATCGGAGCCGGCGATGTGGAACGGATTTTTGTGCACGTCGAGCGGCGAGATCGGGATGCCGAGGCCGGCCCAAACGCCGTTGTAGTTGACGCCGCCGGCCATCACGTAGACCAACACCTCGTCGTCGCCGATCGGCCACGTCGGCAACACTTCGAGTTGCATGGAGGTTTCCGGCGGCCCATGGCGCTCCTTGCGGATCGCCCAGGCATGCATCCGCGCCGGCACATGGCCGAGCGGAGGAACTTCGCCGATGTCGTAGAGATCCTTGCGCCCCGCCTGCGGCGGCTTCGTGATCGCGACGGCCGGCATGGGTGTCTCCGCAATTTGCAACGTAGGACCAGTCTGCCGCATTTGATGTTGCATCGCAATATCGATGCCCGATTGCGGCGTGCGGGCGCTCGAGCGCCGGCGTTGTCCACCGGCGCGCGGCGGTTGCTGACAGTGTCATTAACTTCGGCTACCCTTTCGAAGTTGCATCCTAAGTTGCATCGCAAAATGGCGGCGGGACGCTCGTGCCCGGCCGTGTCGGGAGGACATCGTGGTTGGAATAGACAGCATTATCATCATGCTGATCGTCGGTGCGATCGCCGGCTGGCTGGCCGGGCAGATCGTGCGCGGTTTTGGCTTCGGACTCCTCTGGAACATCGTCATCGGCATCGTGGGCGCCTTCATCGGCGTCTGGCTGCTCACGCAATTGGGGTTCGTGCCGTTCGCCGGTTTCGTCGGCTCGGTCGTCAATGCCACGATCGGCGCCGTCATACTCTTGGTCATTGTCGGGTTCATCAAGCGCTAGGGCGCCGACATTTGCGGTTGGCGAACCGGCCGCACACAAGCGCAAACTCAGGAACCTGAAGCGCGGGCAACGCTTTATAGGCGCGCCCGCGCGTTATGCCGGCCGACCGCCGACGTCAGGTCGCGGGAGGCCGCGCTCTTGCGCTGGCGGTGACGTCAACAAAAACACCCTTGCGAGCGCTATGGGACTATGCTGCACTGCACAAGCGCCAAGCCAGCGAGGCGGCACCATGAGTGAGCCATCGGACGGCGCGAGCCGGGAGCGCGACAAGCCCTGGATCTTCCGTACCTATGCCGGCCATTCGACCGCGCACGATTCAAACGCGCTCTATCGCAAGAATCTCGCCAAAGGCCAGACCGGCCTTTCCGTCGCTTTCGATCTGCCGACGCAAACCGGCTACGACAGCGATCACGTGCTGGCCAAAGGCGAAGTCGGCAAGGTCGGCGTTCCGATCTCCCATCTCGGCGACATGCGCACGCTGTTCGAGCACATCCCGCTCGGAAAGATGAACACGTCGATGACCATCAACGCGACGGCCGCCTGGCTGCTCGCGCTCTACATCGCACTCGCCGACGAGCAGGGCATCGCGCGCGGCACGCTGCAAGGCACCACGCAGAACGACATCATCAAGGAATACCTCTCGCGCGGCACCCACGTGTTTCCGCCCGCGCCCTCGATGCGGCTCACCACGGACGTGATCTTGTTCACGACCCGCGAGATGCCGAAATGGAATCCCATCAACGTGTGCTCCTATCACTTGCAGGAGGCGGGTGCGACGCCGGTGCAGGAGCTCGCCTTTGCGCTCGCGACCGCGATCGCGGTGCTCGATACCGTACAGGCATCGGGCGCGGTCGAATCCGGCGCGTTCGGCGAGGTGGTCGGGCGCATCTCGTTCTTCGTCAATGCCGGCCTGCGCTTCATCACCGAGCTCTGCAAGATGCGCGCCTTTGCCGAGCTCTGGGACGAGATCACCGCCGAGCGCTACGGCGTCAACGATCCCAAACAGCGGCTATTCCGCTATGGCGTGCAGGTCAATTCGCTCGGGCTGACCGAGCAGCAGCCGGAGAACAACGTCACTCGGATCCTCATCGAGATGCTGGCAGTGACGCTGTCCAAGAACGCCCGCGCGCGGGCGGTGCAGCTGCCGGCCTGGAACGAAGCGCTCGGCCTGCCGCGACCCTGGGACCAGCAATGGTCGCTGCGCATGCAGCAGATTCTCGCCTACGAGACCGACCTGCTCGAATACGGCGACATTTTCGACGGCTCGCCCGCCATAGCTGCCAAGGTCGAGCGGCTCAAGCGCGAGGCGAAGGAGGAGCTGGCGCATGTCGCGGCGCTCGGGGGAGCAGTCGCCGCCGTCGAGCGAGGTTACATGAAACAGCAGCTCGTGGAATCGAACACGCGCCGCATCGAGGCGATCGAACGCGGCGAGCAGACCGTGGTCGGAGTCAATCGATTCGTGGAGAGCGAGCCGTCGCCACTTGCGGGCGCAGCCGAGGCGATCGTCACGGTCTCGCCGCAGGCGGAGGCCGAGCAGATCGAACGCCTCAAGGCCTGGCGCGCCGCCCGCGACCAACAGGCGGTCGCGGTGGCTCTCAAGGAACTGCGCGCCGCGGCCAAAGAAAACCGCAACATCATGCCGGCCTCGATCGACTGCGCCAAAGCCGGCGTCACCACCGGCGAATGGGGCTTCGCGCTACGCGAAAGCTTCGGCGAGTACCGCGCGCCCACCGGCGTCGGGCGCGCGCCGCGCAACGACACGGTCGGCCTCGACGACTTGCGCGCCGACGTCGACCGCCTGTCGCGCAGGCTCGGCCGCCGGCTGAAATTCGTGCTCGGCAAGCCGGGCCTCGACGGCCATTCCAACGGCGCCGAGCAGATCGCGGTGCGCGCGCGCGACGCCGGCATGGACGTGATCTACGAAGGCATTCGCCTGACGCCGGCGGAAATCGTCGAGGCCGCGCGCAAGCAGGGGGCGCATGTGGTCGGGCTGTCGATTCTCTCGGGCTCGCACGTGCCGCTGGTGAAGGACGTGGTCGCGCGCATGAAAACCGCCGGACTCGACGGCGTCCCGGTGGTGGTCGGCGGCATCATCCCGCCCGAGGACGCGCAGGCGCTGCAACAGGCCGGCGTGGCCGCGGTCTATACACCCAAGGACTTCGAGCTCAACCGCATCATGGCGGACATCGTGCGCATCGTCGATCGGACGGCGGCGTAGCGATTTCGAAGCATGCCGGGCGAAAGTTCGGCCCCGTGGCTCCGCTGCAACTCAGCGCAAAAGACGCAATCATATCAAGTCTGTAGCTGCTTCGTCCGCGCGCTTTGTCGGGGCGGTTGTCGAGACGTTTTGCGGCCCGCCCTTGACTCGCCGCAGTCTGACGCGACCGTTTCCGCTTGTCATGTCCTGCGGCCGCAACGGCCGTGCGGACGCCAGTCGGCGTGAGTTCGGGGGACTGCCGGATGAAAAAACTGACCTTTGCCAGCGTCGGCCTGATCGCGGTAGCGGCTGCGCTGCGGACGGCGGCCGCAGCCGACGCCGACGTGTATGGCCCCCCGCCGGTGGTGTACGGCCCTCCCGTGACTGTGGTGCTCTTCACCTGGACCGGCTTCTACTTCGGCGGCCACGTGGGCGGCGCCTGGGGGCACAAAACCGAAAGCGGCAACCCGTACCCCTTCGTCTTGGACACCATCACGCCGGCACCGGCGTCGGTCGACGTCAACGGTTGGCTCGGAGGTGGCCAGATCGGAGGCAACTACCAGATCGGCTCCTTGGTATTCGGCGCGGAGGCGGACGTCAGTGGAGCAAACCTCAACGGCAACAGCTCCTGCGCGTCGACCTCGTTGCTCAAAGGCGCGCTCCCGCCTGCGAATTGCAAGGTCAAGGTCGAGGGCGTGGGCACGATCGCGGCGCGGCTGGGCGTCGCCTTCGATCGCGTCCTGGTCTACGGCAAGGGCGGCGCCGCCTGGGCGAGCGACAAGTACAGCTTTACGTCGGTGACCCCCACTCTCCTTCCGACCTTCAACGGCAGCGAGACCAGGTGGGGCTGGATGGTCGGCGCAGGCCTCGAATACGCCTTCTATGACAATTGGTCAGCGAAGATCGAATACAATTACCTGGGCTTCAACACCGGCAACTTCACTTTCACGGATGCCACAGGCTCGTTCTTCCTCAACAACAGCATTCAGCAGCAGCTCCACGTCGTGAAAGCCGGCATCAACTATCGATGGGGTTGGGCTCCGGTCGGGGTCCGATACTGACGCAGCCGTCGCAACGTCATTTCGTCGTTTGCACCGCCATGGATGCGAGCACCTGCGTGAGCGCGCTCGGGCTGAGCGGCTTGGTGAGGTAACCGTCCATCCCTGCGGCGCGGCCGGTGGCCTCGTCGGCGGCATTGGCGCGGCCGGACACGCCGACGATCGGTATGCGAGCGCCAGGACCGGGAAGCGCGCGGATGCGCCGCGTCGCTTCGACGCCGTCGAAATCCGGTAGCGTCACGTCCATCAACACGACGTCATATCGCCCTTGCGCCACCGCTTCGACCGCAGCCGCGCCGGTGCCGACGAAATCCGCGCGATGGCCGAGCTCGGCGAGGAGGGTGTTGAGCAGGACGCGGCCGTAAGGGTTGTCCTCGACGCACAGCACGGCGAGCGAACGCGCCGCTGCGTCACGCGCGGCCGCGCCCTCGGAGGGCGCCGGCGCCGCTGCCTCCGCGACCTTGTCCACGGTGACGCTCAACCGGAAGCGGCTGCCGCTGCCGGGCTCGCTCGCCACCGCCAAATCCCCGCCCATGGCCTTGGCGATGCGCTTGACGAAGGTGAGGCCCAAACCAGCGCCGCCGTAGTTGCGCGCGACCTGCTCGCTCGCCTGGGCGAATGGCCGGAACAGCCGCTTGATTTCGGCGGCGGTCAACCCGATGCCGCTGTCGGTCACAATAAACACGAGGCGCACCTTCCCGCGCGCAGCCCGCTCGCAGGTCACGTCGAGGCGCACGCCGCCGCGCTCGGTGAACTTCACCGCATTGTCGATGAGATTTTCCAGCGCTGCCCGCAGCCGCAAGGGATCGCCGATCACCGCCTGCGGCAGCCCGGCGGAAATATTCGCCGCGTGTTCGAGCCCCTTGGCCTCGGCGCGCCCCGCGAGCGAGGCGGCGAGCGCTTCGGCGAGGCGGCGTGGCCGAATAAGCTCGCGCCGCAGCACGAGACCCTTGGCACCGGCGCGTGCGGCATCGACGATGAGCGAGGTGAGCAAGGCAAGATGCTCGGCGGTACTCTTGATCGCGCTCGCCCAACCGCGCTCGCGCGCGCCGAGATCGGACGTGGCCAACAGCTCGCCCAGCGCCAGGATGCCGGTCAGCGGCGTTCTGATCTCATGGACGACATCGGCCAGCGTCGCCTCGATCGCGCGCGGATGTGACATAGGCGGGCGTCGACGCGCCGTGCGCTTGGCCCGACGCGGCCGCTTACCGGCGGATGTCCTCGTTCTCGCCATCGCACCCCAAGGGGGAGATTGCCACGCACACAAGCCGCCGACCACAGGCTCAAGCAAGCCCGACCATGCGGCGAATATCGGCCGCGCTCGTGCCAGCCTCGCGCAGCGACCGCAAGGCGGTCGCGCGCGTCGATTTCGAGAGTTTCTGCCCGCCGGCGTCGAGGATCAGGCGGTGGTGATGGTAGTTGGGTGCAGGCAGGCCGAGCAACGCCTGCAGCACCCGGTGCACGCTGGTCGAGGCGAACAGATCCTGCCCGCGCACGACATGGGTCACGCCTTGGCGCGCATCGTCGACCACGACCGAAAGGTGATAGCTCGTCGGCGTCTCCTTGCGCGCCAGCACGACGTCGCCCCACGCCTGCGGATTTGCCGCGACCGATCCGGTTTTATTCCCAGGGCTGGTCTCGATCCACGCCAGCGGTCCAGTTCGTGCGATCGCCGCCGTCATGTCGAGTCGCAGCGCATAGGGCTCGCCCGCCGCCATGCGCCGCCGGCGCTCGGCGGGCGAGAGCGAGCGCGCATCGCCCGGATAGAGTGGCGCGTCGTCGGGATCGCGCGGCCAGGGAGCATGCGTCTCGCGCTCGGCGACGAGGCGCGCGATCTCGCCGCGGCTCTCGAAGCTCGGATAGAGGAGTCCGTCGAGCCGCGTGAGCGCCGCGCGATAATCGTCGAGATGCGCGCTCTGGCGGCGCACGGGCTCCTCCCAGGTGATGCCGAGCCATGCCAGGTCTTCATAGATCGCCGCTTCGTAGTGCGGCCGGCAGCGCGCCGCGTCGATGTCCTCGATGCGCAGCAAGAACCGGCCGCCGGCCGCGCGCGCCATCTCGAAATCGATGAGCGCGGAGAGCGCATGGCCGAGATGCAAATAGCCGTTCGGGCTCGGCGCGAAGCGGAAGACGGCAGTATTCATGCGCGCGCGGGTCGTCCGTGCCTGAGAAAGGGGTTGCGTCGCGATGGCATTTGTAGATGCTTCGCCGCCGCCATGTCCTTCTTCATCCACACCGAAGCCGATCTCGATCACGCCATCGCCCGGCTCGTCGACGCCGATCCACGCTTCGGCGTCGTCCTCTCACGCGCGGGGCGGCCGCCGCTGCGGCGGCGGCCGGACGGATTTTCGGGCCTTGCCTCGATCGTCGTCTCGCAGCAGCTCTCGACCGCGAGCGCGAAAGCGATCTGGACCCGGCTCAACCAGGCATTCGATCCGTTCGACCACGCGGCGGTGCTGCGCGCGCGTTCGCAGAGACTCGCCCGCGCCGGCCTTTCCGCGCCGAAAATTCGCACGCTCAAGGCCATCGCAAAAGCCATCGATCGCGGCGAGCTCGATCTTCCCGCCCTGGTCGAGAAGCCGGCGGACGAGGCCCACGCCGCGCTGACCCTGGTTCATGGCATCGGCCCCTGGACCGCCGATATCTATCTTCTGTTCTGCCTCGGCCATGCCGACACCTGGCCCGCCGGCGATCTCGCTTTGCAGGAGGCGACGCGCCTGCTGCTCGCGCTCAAGGCGCGCCCGACTTCCAAAGAGATGGGGCCGCTCGCCGAGTCATGGCGGCCATGGCGTGGTGCGGCCGCCTGCATCCTCTGGTCCTACTATCGCTCGGCCAAGCAGCGCGACGGCGCGCCAATCCCAGCGGCGGTGGGCAATGGCTGAGCTCGACGGTCCGCGGCTCGAGCCGCGCTCGGCTCCGGCGCGCCAACTCGTCGTGTTCCTGCACGGCTACGGCGCCGACGGCAACGACCTCATCGACATCGGCCGGGCGTGGCAGGGACTCTTGCCCCAGGCGGCCTTCGTCTCCCCGCACGCCCCCGAGCCCTGCAGCCAGGCGCCGGTTGGCCGGCAATGGTTCCCGCTCACCTTCCGCGATCCCGATGAACGCTGGACCGGTGTCAACAAGGCGGCGCCCGTCCTTGCAAGCTTCCTCGACGCCGAGCTCAAGCGCCGCAATCTGGCGCCCTCGGCGCTCGCGCTCGTCGGCTTCAGCCAAGGTACGATGATGGCGCTGCATGTGGGGCTGCGCCGCGCGGCGGCGCCGTTCGCGATCGTCGGCTATTCCGGATTGCTGGCGCTCCCGCCCGATGCCAATCCGGAAAAGCTCGCGGCCGAGGTTAAGTCGCGTCCGCCGGTATTGCTCGTACACGGCGACCGCGACGATCTGATCCCGCCGCAGGCACTGTTCCATGCCGCCAGCGGGCTCGCCGCGCTCGGCGTCCCGGTCGAATGGCACATATCCTACGGCATCGGCCACGGCATCGATCAGGACGGACTGCGTCACGGCGGCGAGTTTCTCGCCCGCCGCCTGGCGGCGACGCGCTGACGCTGCGCCCGCACGCGATCCTCAAGCCAGAGAAGGATGATGAACGCTGAGACCTTCGCGCTCATCGTCGGCGGCGGACCGGTCGGCCTGGCGGCGGCGATCGAGCTTCATTGGCGCGCCGTCCCGACCATGCTGGTCACGGAGAACCTCGAGACGGCGCAGCATCCCAAATGCAACAACACCAACGCGCGCTCGATGGAACATTTCCGCCGCCTCGGCATCGCCGACGAGCTGCGCTCGGAGGGCCTGCCACCGCACATCGAGCGCGCCTCCGCCTATGTGACGCGCTTCTGCGGCCACGAATTCGGCCGCCTGCCGCGCCCGTATTCCGATTGGCCGACGCCGGAAATCCCCAACAACGTCCCGCAGATGGTGCTCGAGCGCGCATTGCGGCGCTGCGCCGAGCGCTCAAGCAGCGCGCAAATCCATTTCGGCTGGCGGCTCAATTCGTTTGCGGAGCGAGACGACGAGGTCGTTGCCGACGTCGAGAACGTGCAAACCGGCGAGCGCCAGCGCATCACGTCGCGATATCTCCTCGGCATCGACGGCGCCAGCAGTACGGTGCGCCGTGTGCTCGGCTTCGCCATGATCGGCGAGGACGGCAGCACCCAGCGCGCCTTCATGGGCGGCACCATGCTGTCCTTTTTCATCCGCTCGCCCACGCTGATGGCCGCGAGCAAGCGGCCGCCGACCAACATGACCTGGATCCTCAACCCCGAGATGCGGGGCATGATGTATGCCCAGGACGGGCGCGAAACCTGGGTCGTCCACTACCAGGTCCCGCCGCGGGTGGATTGGCGCGCGGTCGATGCCAAAGCGGTGGTCGCGGCGATGATCGGCGGCGATGTGGAGTTCGAGATCATTTCGGGCGGGCCGTGGACCGGCGGGCTCGCGCTGGTGGCCGAGCACTACCAGTGCGGGCGCGTATTTTTGGCCGGCGATGCCGCGCATCTGTTCACGCCGCTCGGCGGACTCGGAATGAACACCGGCATCGGCGACGTGATGAATCTGTGCTGGAAGCTCGCCGCCGTGCGGCAAGGCTGGGCCGGGCCGCGGCTCACCGAAAGCTACGAGATCGAGCGCCGGACGATGGGCGTTCGCAACTCACAATTGGGTGTGCGATGTACCCGCGTCATGGACGGCTGGGTCTTGCCAGAGAATTTCGAGGACGACAGCGCGACGGCGGACGCCGCGCGGCGCGCCTTCGGCGCGAAGATCATGCAGGAAGACCGCCCACAATATCTCACGGTCGGCATCCAGCTCGGCGAGCGCTACGAGACGTCGCCGATCGTGTGGCCCGACGAAGATGGCGCGCCGCCCGATACGTGGGACACCTACACGCCTCTCGACCGACCGGGCGCGCGGGCGCCGCATTTTTGGCTCGCGCCGGGACGCGCCGCCTATGACGAGTTCGGCGAGGGCTTCACGCTCCTCGATTTCGGCGCGCCCGAGGGTGCACGCGCCTTCGAAAAAGCCGCGCGCGAGCGCCGCGTGCCGCTCAAAATTCTGCGGCTCGAACCGCCTCGTGGCCTCTATCGCCGCAAGCTCGTGCTGATTCGTCCCGACCAGCACGCCGCCTGGCACGGCGATGCCATCGCCGATGCAGCGGCCGTGATCGATCGCGTGCGCGGGGCCTAGGACTCCAAGCGCAGGGCCAGCGCCAAGCAGCGTCGCGCGAGATTAACTCGCCTCCGTCGGAGCAACTTCGGCCGCGCCCGCCGGCCCCACATAACCCCCGGATCAGGCTTCACAATCCCGTCATGCTCCCCTATAGACTGTGGCCACCGCTTCGGTTCGCAGGGAGAGGAGACAAGGAGCGCCGTGAACTTATCGCCCGCCGGCTTTCCCGCCCTCGTGCTCAACGCGGATTTTCGTCCGCTCAGCTACTACCCGCTGTCGCTGTGGGCGTGGCAGGACGCGATCAAGGCGGTCTTTCTCGAGCGGGTGAACATCGTCGCCGAGTACGACCGCGCGGTGCGCAGCCCGAGCTTGGAGATGAAGCTCCCCAGCGTGGTTTCGCTCAAGACCTTCGTAAAGCCCGCGACGCAACCCGCCTTCACCCGCTTCAACGTGTTCCTGCGCGACAAGTTCAACTGCCAGTATTGCGGCTCGCGCGAAGATCTCACCTTCGATCATCTATTGCCGCGCTCGCGCGGTGGGCACACGACCTGGATCAACGTGGTCGCGGCCTGCTCGCCCTGCAACCTCAAGAAAGGCAACCTGACGACGGCCGAGGCCAAGATGTGGCCGTCGCAGATGCCGTTCCAGCCGACCGTCAATCATTTGCACCGTAACGGCCGGCGCTTCCCGCCGAACTATCTGCACGAGAGCTGGCTCGACTATCTCTACTGGGACAGCGAACTGCAGCCGTAAGCGCGCTCGCGCACCGTTGCGATTATCGTCGTGCGCGGAAGCTCAACGCTCCGCGCGGCTCTGCGCCCGAACCCCGCTCAAGGCGCTTTCGCGGCGACCCCGACGCGAATACACTTGGGCCAATCATCCACCGTCGGGAGAAGCGCCATGGACCTCATCGCCGACCGCGGCCGACGCGTCGCAATCGAAGAGCTCAACACCACCCGGCTGCTCGCCCACGCCCGCAAGCAGGCGCAACAGCGCAACCTCGACGATATCTTGATCGTCGACGTCGATGCGCACCACTACGAGAACGAGTGCTTGGACGAGTTTCTTCCCTTCATGGAGAACGACGTCCTGCGCCAGCTCACGCTCGGCGGCCGCGGCAAGGGGCGTGGCAGCATCGTTCCCACCAATGCGGTCGGCTTTCAGGAGATGGGCGGGCGCATCACGCGCTACCCCATGCGCTCATCGGAGAAGACCACCCCCGGCAAGCTGCGCGACGTCGAGCTCGGCCATCGCTGGATGGACGCGTTGAGCGTCGACTATTCCTGCCTGTTCCCGACCTTGATGCTCGCGGTCGGGCTGCACCCCGATCCCGAAATGGAGGTCCAGCTGTGCTGGGCCTACAATCGATGGCTGACCGAAAAAGCGCTGCCCGAAGGCGGCGGCCGCTTCTACTCCATGTTGACGTTGCCGCTGTCGGACCCGGACGCGGCGCTGCGTCAGATCGAGACCTTCGGGGCGCGCAAATACGTGACCGGCTTTATGATTACCTGCGTGCGCAGCCTGGCGGTGCATCACAACGCTCATATGAAGATCTACCGAGCCTTGGAAGAACGCGGCCTCGTGCTCTCCTTCCATTCCGCCATCAATCCGGGCGAGCCCGTGTTCAGGAATCTCAACCGTTTCGCCTCCGTGCACGCGCTCGGCTTCCCGTTCTACAACATCCTTCATATGACCAACTGGGTCACCAACGGGCTCGCCGAACGCTTCCCCAAGCTGCCCGTGATCTGGATCGAGGGCGGGATCGCGTGGGTCCCGTTCCTGATGCAACGCCTCGACCACGAATACATGCTGCGCAGCTCCGAGTATCCGCTGTTGAAGAAGAAGCCGAGCGACTACATGCGCGGCATGTACTACGCCTCGCAGCCGATGGAGGCCGACAACCTGCGCGCGCTCGCGTGCACGTTCGAAATGATCAACGCGGAAACCCAACTCCTTTACGCGTCGGATTATCCCCATTGGGACTTCGATCTGCCCAGCCGTATCTGGGACCTGCCGTTTCTTTCGGAGAAGGCCAAGCACAACATCCTCGGCGGCAACGCGGCCCGCTTGTTCAAGCTGCCGCCGCGCAGCGAGCAGCAAAGGGCGAACCTCGAGCGGTTCGGCGCCGTCGCGGCGTGACGCGTGGCGGCATGCGTTCCTTACTCGGTGCGCCCCCTCTCCCCTTTTGGGGAGAGGGTTGGGGTGAGGGGGTCACTGGGCAAACCGAGAGACCGTAACCCCTCACCCCACCCCTCTCCCTATGGGAGAGGGAGCAGACCGGGATCGCGGCATCGTCGATGCCATCAGCCGGCGTGGCAGCTGTTGCGTATCATTGCGCTGCTGTTCGTGACGGTCGGCCTTTCCGCCCCCGCGCGCACCCAGCCTGCGGTGGAAGATTTCTACAAAGGCAAGCAGATCAATTTGATCGTCGGCTACGGGCCGGGCGGCGGTTACGACGTCGTCGCGCGCCTGCTGGCGCGCCATCTCGGCCGCTACGTCGCGGGCAATCCCAATATCGTGGTGCAGAACATGCCGGGCGCCGGCAGCCTGCGCGCCGCCAACTACCTCTACTCGGTCGCACCCAAGGACGGCACCGCGATCGGTCTGTTCGGCAGTGACATGCCGCTGATCGGATTGATCGCGAACAATCCCAACGTCCAGTTCGATCCGCGCAAGTTCATCTGGCTCGGCTCGTCGTCGAGTTTCGCCGGCGACGCTTACATCCTGATGGTGCGTCCCGATGCAGTGGTGAAGTCGATCGCCGAGGCGCGCGCCAGCGCGGGACCGCCGCTCGTGCTCGCCGGCACCGGCGAGGGCGCGCGCGACGGCGATGTGCCGAAAATTCTGCGCGACGCGCTGGGATTCAACATCAAGCAGGTGCTGGGTTATCCCGATACCCCCTCGATCTTCCTCGCGGTCGAGCGCGGCGAGGTCGACGGCCGGATGTTCGATCTCTCCTCGGTCAAGTCGAACAGGCCGCAATGGCTCAAGCCCGACAGCGGCTTCCACATCCTGCTGCAGTTTGCGCGTCTCGCGCGCCACCCGGAGCTGCCCGAGGTGCCGACCGCGCGCGAGCTTGTTCTCACCGCTGCCGCGCGCGCGTTGGTCGAGCTTGCCGAAACGCCGCTTCTCACCATGGCGCGGCCGTTTGCGGCGCCGCCCGGCGTTCCGAACGACCGCGCCCGCGCGCTGCAGACGGCGTTCCTCGCCGCGCACCGCGATGCGGGGTTGCGCGCGGAAGCTGCAACGCTCGGCGTCGATATCAGTCCGCTCGGCGCCGATGACATGGCTCGCAGCATCGAGCAAATGATGCACACCTCACCCGAGGCCTTCGACTACATGAAACGGTTGCTCGCATCCCACCGAGGCAACTGATCGCTCAACGATGTACATCAGTGTTGAAGTCATGCTGATGTCGTTCTGAACTCGCTCCCCCCATGGCGTCAAACCAGAACCAGACATCCATCCGGGCCGTGTTCGGCGCGCTGTTTCTGGCGCTGTGGCTTGCCGCCCTCGACCAAACCGTCGTTTCGACCGCATTGCCGACCATGGTCGGCGATCTCGGCGGCCTGAGTTACCTCTCCTGGGTGGTGACGGCCTATCTGCTCACCAGCACGGTCGCCGGCCCGCTCTACGGAAAATTCGGCGATCTCTACGGCCGCAAGATCGTCCTGCAAGTGGCGATCGCGGTGTTTCTCGTCGGCTCCGCCCTCTGCGGCATCGCGCAGAACATGCTGCAGCTGATCGTGTTTCGCGCGCTCGAAGGCGCGGGGGGCGGCGGACTGATCGTCATCACCATCGCCGTGATCGGCGACCTCATCCCACCGCGCGAGCGCGGGCGCTATCAGGGCTTCTTCGGCGCGGTGTTCGGGGTTGCCACCATCGTCGGCCCGCTGGTCGGCGGCTTCTTCGTCGATCACCTGAGCTGGCGCTGGATCTTCTACATCAATCTGCCGACCGGCATCCTCGCGCTCGCGGTGATCGCCGCCGTGCTGCCGTCGCGCTCCACGCGCCGCCAGCACGCGGTCGATTACGTGGGCGCGCTCCTGCTCACCGCCGCGCTTAGCGCCGTCATCCTGTTCACCGGGCTCGGCGGCACGATCTTTCCCTGGACCTCGCCGGTCATGATCGGCCTGATGGCGGCGAGCATCGCAGGCGTCATCGCCTTCGTCGCCGTCGAGATGCGGGCGCGCGAGCCGATCCTGCCGATGAGCCTGTTCGCCAATCGCAATTTCGCGGTCGCGAGCAGCGTCGGATTCATCGTCGGGCTGTCGCTGTTCGGCGCGGTGACGTTCCTTCCGATCTATCTCCAGGTGGTCAAAGGCGTGTCACCCTCGATCTCCGGCCTCCTGCTCATGCCGATGATGCTCGGCATGCTGGCAACCTCCGTAATCAGCGGCCGCATGATCAGCCGCTTCGGCCGCTACAAGCTGTTCCCCATTCTCGGCACCGCCACCATGACCTTCGGGCTCGGCGCGCTGTCGCTGCTCGCAATCGACAGCGGTGACTGGCAGACCGCGATCGATGCGCTCTGGCTCGGCCTCGGCATGGGCATGGTCATGCAAGTGCTCCTGATCGCGGTGCAGAACGGCGTCGACTACGAGCGTCTCGGCGTGGCCACGTCAGGGACGATGCTGTTCCGCTCGCTCGGCGGCGCGCTCGGCGTCGCGCTGTTCGGTGCAATCTTCGCGAACCGCCTGCATGCGCAGCTTGCCGGGCCCGGCATGGATTTCCTGGCCACGGTCATTCCGTCGGCGGCGCGCGGCCTGCCGCCCGACATGCATCAGGAATACATCACCGCGGTGATGGCGGCGCTGCGACCGGTGTTCCTGGCGGCGGCCGGCATTTCGGCCTTGGGCTTCGCGCTGACCTTTCTGCTGCGCGAGCACCCGCTGCGCGAGGGCGCGCCCGCGGAGGGCATGGGCGAAAGCTTCGCGATGCCACGCGATGCCACCTCGTTGGAGGAGCTCGAGCGCATCATCGCGCTGCTGGTGGCGCGCGAAAATCGCTGGCGGCTCTACGCCGATCTCGCCCGGCGGGCCGCCATCGAGCTGCCCGCGCCCGAGTTGTGGATGTTGGCGCGGCTGGGCGAGCGTGAGCCGATGACGCTCGCCTTGCTCAGCGCGGAGCTCAAGATTCCGGAACAGCAGCTCGCATTGCCGCTGCACGCGCTATGCGAGCGCGGCATCGCCGAGAAAAAAGCGAACGGAAAGCTCGAGCTCACGCCCGCCGGCGCCGCGATGCGCGATCGCATCGTCGCGGCGCGGCGCAAGGGTCTCGCCGACATGCTCGCGCGCTGGCGGCCGGAAGAACATCCCGACGTGCTGGCCTTGATCGAGCGCATGGCACAGGCGCTCACCAGCGACCTGCCGGCGCCGAAGGCGGCGTAGCTCAGATGTCGTGTCCCGGGCGCAGCGCAGCAGAATGGTGCGCTGCAGACCCGGGACCGTTCCAGTCTGTGGCGGTCCCGGATCAGCGAAGCACCGCTTCGCTTCGCTCGCGCTGCATTGCATCCGGGACACATAAACTAAGCTATGGAGACGCTCCTCCCTGAGGGAGCAGACCGATCTCGCCCCGCCGTCAATGAGCCGTGTACAGTCTTCTACTCCGCCGCCTCCGCCGGTGCCGCAGCGCGCGGCGGCGCGCGCAGGCCCGCGAGATTCGGCAGTCCGAAATGCAGCAGCTCGGTCTCCTCGCGCGCGGTGACGGTCGCCGTTTCGCCCGGCCCGAGATAAAGCGTGGTGAGAGGACGCAGCCGCTCGCTGCCGACGGCGCCTGCGCCGCGCGTGACCACGTAGACGCCTTTGCCGCGCGCGACATAGCTCGCGCCGGCGTCGACCTTGATCAAGCCTGCTTCGCTGCGCCGCTCGGTGAATACGCCGACGAGCTTCTCGGCGACGTCGGGCGCGCCTTCGACCGGCACCCACTCGTAGTTCGCCGGATCCATGAAGATCGGCTGCGGATAGCGCGGCTTGGGATAGACCATGGGCCGCTCATTCACGTGTTCCCAGATCGCCTGGTAGCCGTCGAGATTGCGCTTGCCCTCGACGTCAACGCGCCGACGGAAGACGCCGTCCTTGAACTCGCCCTCTTCTCTGAGCTCGCGCATTCCAGCCTGCACCTCGGCTTGCGAGAGATAGCCGCTGCCGCTCGCACCGCCGAATTGCAGCACGATGGTCTTGCACGCGATGTCGGGATCCTGGCTCTGCGGCCCGTAATAGACCGCCTCCGGGAAATAACCGATCATGCCGGCGACGAGCTTGCCGTCGCGACCGTAGTCGAGCGCGCCTTCGAGCTGATAGCGGATCTGCTCGAAATTGTGCCGGTGGCGGGGCGAGTTGAAATCGCCGCCCATCTGGCCGAACGAGAGCTGGAAGTTGTCGAGCGCGCCGGGCTCGCCTTCCACCATGATGCGGCCGTGGAATGTGCCGCCGCGATGCTCGAGGCCGCGCTTTAGCGCGATCTCGTCGGTTTGCACGATCTTCATCGTTTCCTCCTGCGCCCGCGGCCGCCCGGCCCGCGGGCCAAGACAATTCATCCACCAGAGCATAGCCTGAGGTTGCGATGGTTGGCAGTCCTCGAGGTCGATCGATGCGGAGAATTTTGCGCCTCGTTGTCACGACGGCCGCGCTGGTGGCGGCGGTGCAAGCCCTCGCGCAAGACGAGGCCGCGAGGCGCTATCCCAACCGCGCCGTCAAAATCATCGTGTCCGCTCCACCCGGCGGCGGCCTCGACATCGCCGCGCGCGTGATCGCGGACCGGCTGACGAAAATGTGGGGCCAGCCGTTCGTGGTGGAGAATCGGCCCGGCGCCGGCGGCAATCTCGGCGCCGAGACGGTCGCCCAGGCCGAGCCCGACGGCTACACCTTGCTCGCGGCGCAGCCGGCGCCGCTGACCACCAACGTCGTGATGTACAAGAAGCTCAGCTTCGACCCGTCCGCCTTCGAGCCGCTCGCAATCATGACCTCGATCCCCAATACGCTCACGGTGCGGCTCGACTTGCCGGCGGCCTCGGTCGCCGAGCTCATCGCCTATGCCAAGGCCAACCCCGGCAAGCTCAATTTCGGCTCACAAGGGGTGGGCACCACGCCCCACCTCACCGGCGAATTGTTCGCGCGCGTCACCGGCGCCAAGCTCACCCACGTGCCCTATCGCGGCACCGCGCAGGCCGTGAACGATCTCGTTGCCGGCAACGTCGACATGCTGTTCTTCCAGTTGGACTCGGTGCGCGAGCAATACCGCGCGAACAAGGTCAAGATGCTGGCGGTGACGACGGCGGTGCGCATCGCCTCGGTGCCCGAGGTGCAGACCATGGAGGAGGCCGGCGTCAAGGATTTCCGCTCCGACAGTTGGAATGCGCTCGCAGCGCCGCCCAAGACGCCGGCGGCGATCATCGCCAAGCTCAACGACGCCATCAACGCCGTGCTCAAAGAGCCCGAGGCGGCGGGGCATCTGCGCAGCATGAGCATGACCCCGGTCGGCGGCGCCCCGGACGCGGCCAAAATCTTCATCCGGCAAGAGACCGAGCGCTGGGGCGAGGTGATCCGCGCCGCGAAGATCAGCCTGGATTAGCGCCGGCGCGCGCTATCACTGTCGCAGCGGGAGGCCTACAATCAGGCGTTGCACAACCAAAAACTTGCTCTTTTCATTGTAAACAACAACCGAAAAACAATGGCTCGAACCGCCTGCCGGGGCTGAGACACGCGCAGGTTGCATTCGCGCCCCGGCGGCGGGGCCGGCAGCGCATGAGGAAGGTGCGTGGCGTTTCTCGCGCATGCATTCAGCGTGGAAGATTCGCATGGCGCCTGTCGAGTCAAAAATGACGCCGCCGTCTCATTTACCCCTGATGCTCGATGCCGCCGCGCCACTCCATCGCCGCCGCGCACGCCGCAATCAATGCGAGCGCGAGCGAAATGAGCGCGTTGTAGCCGGCAAGCGAGAGACCGAGGAAGCGCCAGGCGGCATCGTCGCAGCGCACCACATTGAACGACTCGAGCTTGTTCAGGAGCCCGCCCGCCGGGCCGAGATCACCGAGCGTGCCCGTGCATTCCTGCGGACCCGCCCACCATTTCCATTCGATGCCGGAATGATAGACGCCGAGCCCGGCGTTCCAGAGCATGCCGAGCGCGATAGCGACGAGCGCCGCGAACAGCACCTTGCGCGAGGCGCCGACGTGATCGCCGACGAGCACCATGAGCGCGAGCGGGATCGCGAAGTAATAGGCGTAGCGCTGCTCGAGACAGAGCGGGCACGGCTGCAGGCCGAAGCCGTATTGCAAGATCAAGGCGCCCAGGATGGTCACCGCGCCGACCGCCGCGATCGCAATCGCCGCCGACGCCACCGGCCGGGCCCGGATCGTGCTGATCGTCATCTCGCTCATGCCGTCTCGCTCATGCCGTCGCCTGCTCCGGATCGACGTTGTCCCCATCGACCACCGACCCATATAGCGATGCGAAAGCGGCAATGGTATGGGGCCGTTGACCCCTCGCGCCCCGCCGCTATGATCGCGTGGGTCAAGCCCCTGTGGCGGAATTGGTAGACGCGCCTGACTCAAAATCAGGTGGTGGCAACATCGTGCTGGTTCGAGTCCGGCCAGGGGCACCAATTTCGATTTTTGCGAATTTGGCGCGGGTTTCTCGAGCGCACATGAGGTGAGAACTCAGCGCCCGAACCGGTCCTTCCGGGACGGCGGCATATTGGCGGAATTGTAATGTGACCTTCCCCCATCTGTAAAAATCCGGGCCGAAGCGGATCATCGGTCGGCGGTGCCCAGCGTCAATGCTTAGCTGTCGCCGGCTCCGTCCATGCCGGTTGGCCATGGGCATCCGTCACTTCCGCCCACGCCGACTCGATCATTTGAGCAACCTCTTTGGGCATCGGCACGTACTGCAACTCATCCGCCAGTTTGGCGCCGGCGCCGTATGACCAGTCGAAGAATCTCAGCATCTCGATTGCCGTGAGCCGCCTTTGCTGTTGCTTGTAGATAAGCGCAAAAGTTGCGCCGGTGATCGGCCAGGTCTGCTTGCCGCTCTGGTGAGCGAGCAACGCATAGAACGCCGGCGCGGCCGCCCAATTGGCGTTTGCGACGGCAGACTGAAACCCCTGTCTGCTTGGCGTAACGAATTCTCCGTCCCGGTTTTGCAATGAAACGGAGGCAAGCTTGCTGCGGATCGCGTAGGTGTGTTCGACATAGCCGATGGCGCCTTTCGTCCGAGCTGTGAAGCCGGCAACTCCTTCATTGCCTTTGGCTCCGATCCCGGTTGGAAACGCGACCGCGGTGTTCACGCCGATCTCGTCTCGCCACTTGGCGCTGACCCGCGCCAGATAGTCCGCGAGGATGAAAGTGGTGCCAGACCCATCGGCGCGATGGATGGGAATGATGGCCTGATCGGGCAGTGCAAGACCCGGATTGAGATCACTGATCGCCGCAGCGTTCCATTTGGTAATCTTGCCGAGATAAATGTCCGCAAGCACGGATCCGGTCAGCCGGAGTTGTCCTGGGCCGATACCTTCGACGTTCACCACCGGCACCACGCCTCCGACAACAATTGGAAACTGCATGAGGCCCACGGCGGCCAGTTCTTCCGGACGCAGCGGCGCGTCGGAAGCCCCGAAATCCACGGTCCTGCTTTTTATCTGCCGGATGCCGACGCCCGATCCGACGGCCTGGTAGTCAATCGTTACCCCGGTCACGGCCTCGTAAGCTTCCGCCCATTTGGCCAAAACCGGATACACAAACGTCGAACCAGCTCCCAGCACACCTTGCGAGAGGGCTGGGGTACACAAGCTCGCCCAACACAACACCGCAACGACGATCAGAGATGGGAAGGGCTGGCCCACGAGAGGTCTCCGTACTGTTCGATTGTTGTTCTTTTGCGTTAGCGCGCAGTCGGGTTCTTAGCGCCAATCGGACGGGAAGGCTTGGAGCCGAACTTCAGCCCTAATGGAAACTCTCTGGAGATTTTCTGAAGAATTTCTTCGTGTGGTATTTTTCAACCGCACACATAGCCGATGGCTATTTGACCGTTGGTCGACCGCCCGTTCGGCCGATGGCGCGTTGCTTCGCGAATTTTCTTGATGTCAGATAAGATCGTTGCCGGATCGAGCGAACTCGGTCCTCGCAGAAACGGTCACGGGAGGAACGTCATGTCTCGGTGGAAAATAAAGGCAGCGACGGCTGCGCTGGCCGCGCTGCTGGTCGCTGCGACGCTATCGCTGCCGGTCTACGCGCGCGAACTCCAACCCCTCGCCGTGGCAGCGCCTGAACAGGTGGGCATGTCGGGGGAGCGCCTCGCGCGCATCACCACGGTGCTCAAAAAAGAGATTGCCGAGGGCAAGTTGCCGGGGGCGGTGGTCCTGGTCGCCCGCAAGGGCAAGATCGTCTATTCGGACGCCATCGGCTCCCAAGACAAGGGCGCAAACACGCCCATGAGGCTCGATTCGATCTTCCGCATCTACTCGATGACCAAGCCGCTTGCCTCGGTGGCGGCGATGATGCTGGTCGAAGACGGCGTCATCCAGCTCACCGACCCCGTGTCCAAGTTCCTCCCGGCCTTCAAAGACATGCAGGTGAGCGTCGCAACCACCGGTGCCGATGGCAAGACCACCTATGCGAATGTGCCGGCTGGCAAGCCGATCATCGTGCAGGACCTGCTGCGCCATAGCTCCGGTCTCGCCTATGCGGAGATCACCAAGAACGAGCCGGTGAAGGCGGCCTACGTCGAGGCCAAGTTCTCCCAGCCGGGCGTCCACGAATACGACTCCCGCGGCATGACGCCGGCCGAGCAGGTCGCGCGCATCGCCAAGGCGCCGCTCATTCACCAGCCCGGCACCACGTGGGAGTACAGCATGGCCGTCGATATTCTCGGCCGGGTCGTGGAGGCGGCGTCGGGCAAGCGGCTTGCCGTCGTCTTGGATGAGCGCTTGTTCAAGCCGCTCAAGATGGTGGACTCGAGTTTTTGGCTGCCGCCGGAAAAGATGTCGCGCCTGGCACAGCCGCTGCCGGTCGATCCGGCCTCGGGCCAGAAGATCAGCGTGCTCGACGTGTCGGCGGAGCCGATGAACGATTCCGGTGGCGCGGGCGCGCTTTCGACCGCCAACGATTATTTGCGCTTCGCGCAGATGCTGCTGAATGGCGGCGAGCTCGACGGCGCACGCGTGGTGAGCCGCTCCACCGTCAAACTGATGACGTCGGACCATCTTGGCACGCGCATCGCAGCGCCGTTCCAACCGGGTGAGCTTCTGCTGGGAACACCCGGCTATACGTTCGGGCTCGGCCTTGCCGTGCGCCAAGGCGACGGGGTTGCCGGCGTGGCGGGCTCGGCGGGCGAATTCATGTGGGCCGGTTACGCCGGCACTTATTTTTGGGTCGATCCCAAGGAGGAGATCGTCGGAATCTACATGAGCCAGGCCCCGAGCCCGATTCGCGCGTATTACCGCAAGATGTTCAAAGGACTCGTCTATCAGGCGCTCGTGGACTGAAAGCCCTGCCTTCAGTCGCGCTCCAAAACGCGAGGCCGCAGCTTCTCGCGGCCTCGCTATTGGGTAAGCATCAACCGCATTTTTTGTATTTGATGCACAACGTCGCGCTGATTCCATTTCACAGGAATGCGCTCTAACGTCTGCCGGCTCGGTCGAGTGGAGAAAGAATGCGCACCAAAATCGAGGCGACGTGGATCGTAGGATGCGAGCGCGGGCACCACACCCTCATCCGCGACGGAGAACTCGTGTTCGAGGGCACCAGAATCCTCCACGTCGGCAAAGGATTCGAAGGCAAGGTCGACAGGGTCATCGATGCAAAGGGCAAGCTGGTTTCGCCCGGCTTCATCGACACCCACGTCCATTCCGGCCACCGCGCCTCGCATCGGCTCATCACCGATACCGGCCGGCCGATGTATTACGGCCAGCCGTTTCTGGAGATTTCCGTTCCGAAGGAGGGCAAGGTCGTCAAGGGCGATCCGCGCTACCTCAAGCATGGCGACGCCGGCTCGGCGGCCGCCTTCGAGCTCAACGCTGCATTCACCGTGGCCGAGCTTCTGCGCAACGGGGTGACGACGTTCGTCGAATACGGCAGCCAGCTCAGCGTGCAGGATGCGCTGCTGGCGGAGGTCGTCCGCCTCGGCAGCCGCGCCTATCTGGCGCCGGGTTACGACTGCGGCCGCTGGGTCGCGGACGAGAGCGGGCGGCTCAAACGCGTGCGCAACGACGCGCTCGGCCGCGAGGGCCTCAAAACCGCGCTGGCATGGATCGAAAAGAACGACGGCGCGGCCGACGGCCGCGTCCGCGGCATTCTGGTGCCGCGCGAGGTCGAGACCTCGAGCGTCGAGCTGCTGCAGCACACGCTGCGCGCCGCGGACGAGCGCAAACTGCCGATGGCAACGCACGCCGCCTACAGCGTCATCGAGTTCTACGAGGTCGTCAAAGAGCACATGAAGACGCCGATCGAGCTGCTCGATCACCTCGGCATGCTCCGCCCTACCCTCAATATCGGGCACGGCAACTTCATCTCGGACAACCCCAACCTCAACTATTCGGCGCACCGCGATCTCGAACTCATGGGTGGCGCCGGGGTCAGCGTGTCGCACTGCCCCATCAACATCGTTCGGCGCGCGCGCGCGCTCGACACCTGGCAGCGCTACGAGCAGGCGGGCGTCAACCTGTGTCTCGGTTCCGATACCTATCCGCGCGACATGATCATGAACATGCGCACCGCGTCCTACCTCGGCAAGATCACCAGCCACACGTATCTCGCCGCGACATCGGCGGACGTGTTCCGCGCCGCGACCCTCGGCGGGGCGATCTCGGTCGGGCGCGACGACATCGGGCGCCTTGCGCCCGGCGCGCTCGCCGACATCATCATCATCGATCTCTCGGGGCGCAACACGCTGCGCTACGGACCGGTGCGCGATCCCGTGAAGAGCGTCGTGGAGTGCGGCGTCGGCGACGACGTCGACACCGTCATCGTCGACGGCAAGGTGGTGATGGAAGGCGCCGTCATTCCCGGCGTCGATTTCGCCAAGTTGCGCGCGCAGGCCCAGGCAGCAGCCGAGCAGATCTGGGACACGCTCGCGGATTGGGACCCGCTCGGCCGCACCCACGAACAGGCCTGCCCCTGGTCCTATCCGACGGCCGAATAGAGAAGCGCGTGCTCGATCCGGCGACACCCGCGAAGGAAGGTCCATGATCGGCGGCGCATCAGCGTGGACCGGCACCGCGTATTCGGCGAACATAGACAAAGCCCTCGCCCCGACTAGCCACTCAAATCGGCATGGTCTTATGAGCGGAGGCCATGAATGCAGCGCGGCAAACCTGAATAATCTCGTCGGCGTAGACCCCTGAACCAGGGCGGCCTTTCGCGTTTGCGCGAGAGGATGCCTATGTTGATGGTGGATCGGGGGTACTTAAGCGCCCGCAAAGGGACAACTGCGGGGAGGATGCTCATGGACGCGCCGAACAAGCAATTCGCGCTCGCGGGAAGCCTTGAGGAACTCAAAGCGAAGGGCCGGCTCGTTGTGCACGGTAGCCATCGGCCGATCCTCGTCATCTACGACCGCGGGCGCGTCTTCGCCCTCGACAATCGTTGCCCGCACATGGGTTTTCCGCTCGAGCGCGGCAGCGTCGAGGACGGCATCTTGACCTGTCATTGGCACCACGCCCGCTTCGATCTCGAAAGCGGCTGCACCTTCGATCTGTGGGCGGACGACGTACCGATCTGCCCGGTCGAGGTGCGCGATGGCGACGTTTGGGTGAAGACCACGTTCGGTCATGCCGATCCCGCCGCGCACTGGCGTGAGCGGCTTGCGGACGGGCTCGCCCACGACCTCGGCCTCGTCGCCGCCAAGGCCGTGCATGGTCAGCTCGCCGCCGACGTACCGCGGGCCGACATCGTGAGGCAGGTGGCACTGTTCGGGGCGCAGAACCGCGACGGCTGGGGCGTGGGTCTCACGATCCTCACGGCGCTCGCCAATCTCCTGCCCATGCTGCCAGAGGAGGAAGCCTATCTCGCCCTGTTCCACGGCGCGCGCCGCGTGGCGGCGGACTGCGACGGTGAGGCGCCGCGGCGGGAACGTGCGCCGCTGGGAAGCCAACCCGATCCGGCCGCGCTCAAGCGCTGGCTGCGGCGTTGGACACATGTGCGCCATCGCGAGGCGGCCGAGCGCACCCTGCTCACGGCGATTGCGGGCGGTCTCTCGCCGGCGGTGCTGGCCGATGCCCTGCTCGCGGCCGAGACCGAGCGCGCGTTCGCCGACACCGGACACTCGCTCGATTTCATCAACAAGGCATTCGAGTGCCTCGACCTCATCGGCTGGGAGCATGCGCCAGCTGTGCTGCCGACTATCGTCGGCCAGATGGTGGCGGCCCGTGGCGCCGAGGAATCGACCGCCTGGCGCCAGCCCGTTGATCTTGTTGCGCTGTGTGAGGAAGCAGCCAACCAACTGCCGCAAGTGTTCGCTGCCGGCCGCGGCGTGCATAGCGCGTCGCAGACGCGCGTAACACGCGCTTATGGCTGGTCGCACCACGCAGCGCTCGCTCGAGAGCTGCTCGGTGACGATCCGGCCAGGATCGTTGACGCGCTCAAAGCGGCGATCCGCGCGGGCGCGGCGCCTGCCGACCTCAGCCGATCGCTCGCCTACGCGGCGGCGCTGCGCGTGGCGCGCTTCGGCAATGCCAACGAGCACGCCGATTGGGAAACGGCGCACCACGTCTTCACCTACGCCAACGCGGTCGACCAGATGCTCAAGCGGATCGGGACCGCCAACCCCGACGGTCACGTCGCGGCCGTGCGCGGCGTACTGCACGGAGCGATGGCGCTCTACCTTACTCGCTATCTCAATGTGCCGCCGGCGCGCATCCCGGGCGAGGGCGGCGAGCAGCTCGACGACCTGCCGACCGATGCGGAGATGATCCGCACCGCCCTGCTCGACGCCTTCGACCGCCAGCGACAGGTCGATCTTGCGGCAAGGCTGGTGGCACGGCATCTCTCGCTCGGCCATTCGCCGCAGGCGTTGATCGCCACGCTCGCGCGTGCACTGCTGCGCGAAGACGCAGGCTTCCATGCCTATCAGATGCTGGAGGCGGGAGTGCGGCAGTCGGCCGCGTGGGGCGACACCGACGAGGGCCGGCACATTCTCATTGCGGTTGCCCGCTATCTCGCGGCCCATTCACCAACCGAACGCGCGGCGCTGCAGACGGCCGACATCGCCCGGCGCTTGATGCGTGGCGGCGAGCTGCATCAGGAGGCTGGAGCGTCGTGACGACGCGCGCCGAGGCGTGTGTGAGGTAGCAGGGAGTAATGTCCGCTTTTTACGAGTACGCGTCCTAGCAAACAGCGGCGATCACGTGCGCCCTGATGCGGCCTTCGATCGGCCCCGTTCCAAATCGACGCTCCAGGGCTTCGGCCGCCGTTTTCGTGGCGTCCGCCAGGCGCGCAGCATCCCGGGCCTCGATTTCGTTCCGCAGCGGAGTTCCCTCACAGTAGGCGATCGCAGGCTCGCGCGGCGAGGAGGCGCGGCTTTTGCCCTCGACCGTTGCGATTGAAATCTCTTTAAATCCCGCCGCCGTCAGTTCCGCGCGGATCTTTTCCACGTCGTGATAGCCGTGCGGGATGCGGGCCATGAAGCGAGGCGGGTCTTGCGGAAACAGCGTCGCCAGCGCTTGCGTGACGACGTCGGCAAACTCGTTTTCCGAGATTTGGTCCCACACGTTGAAAAAGAAACGGCCGCCGCGTTTGAGGACGCGGCGCGCCTCCCGATAACCCTGCACCTTGTCCGGAAAGAACATCGCACCGAACTGGCAGGCTACGATATCAAAGCTCTGATCTTCGAACGGCAGAGCGAGCGCATCGGCCTGTCGCCATGTGATCCGGCCATCATGCGACCGCCTTTGCGCATGATCGAGCATCGGCTGATTGAGATCGGTCGCTACGATGCGCGCTTGCGCGGGAAGCCGCGATGCCATCGCTCGAGTCAGGACACCGGTTCCGGCGGCCGTCTCCAAGACCTCACGCGGTTCAACCCTGGCTAGCCGCTCGGCGAGGTCGCGCGCGTACGACTCGAAGATGAGGGGAACCAAGAACCGATCGTAGGTTTCAGGAATAGTTCCCGCGAATAGCTTGTCAGTCGCCGCCACGTGGCTGCTCCGTCAAATGACGCTGCGTAGGCTCGGCACTCGTATATACAAGTCGACGCGGCGAGAATTGACAACCCGGCGGGAGGGCGCAAACGTCCGCCCTGAAAAGGGGGTCGCCATGTCGCTGAGCGCCAAGAGCCGGGAGAAGTTGACGGCGGTGTCCACCGCCACCCTCACCACCGTTCTGTTCAAGCGTGGCTTTCGCAACACCTTCATCCAGGGCATCCATCGCCTCAACCCCGGCGGGCCGGCGATGGTCGGTCCGGCCTACACGCTGCGCTACATTCCGGCGCGGGAAGACCTCGATCATCTGGGCGTGTTCGAAGGCCGCAGCCATCCGCAGCGCAAGGGCGTGGAAGAATGCCCGCCCGGCCATGTCTTCGTGATCGACAGCCGCCGCAACGCGTCGGCGGCATCCGCCGGCGGGATTCTGGTCACGCGCTTGTGGAAGCGTGGCGCAGCCGGCTTCGTCACCGACGGCGGCTTGCGCGACTCGCCGCAGATCGCGCGCATGCCCTTTCCCGCCTATCACGCCGCCGCGGCGGCGCCGACCAACCTGATCAAGCATCACGCCGTCGACCTCAACGTGCCGATCGCGTGCGGCGAGGTGCCGGTCTATCCCGGCGACATCATGGTGGGCGACGACGAGGGCGTTACGGTGATCCCCCAGCACATCGCCGAGGAGGTGGCTGAGGAGGCGTTCGAGCAGACGGCGTTCGAGGATTTCGTACAGGAGAAGGTGGCGGAAGGGCGCTCGATCTTCGGCATCTATCCGCCGGGACCGGAGGCGCGCGAGGAGTTCAAGCGCTGGCGCGCGGCCCACGGCCGCTGAGCGCGGCGTTCTCGCCTGCCGTTAGGCGGGACCCCACGGTTGCACAACGCAAGGAGAACGTGATGAAGCATGTTGCAGGGCTGGTATTGTCGCTGGGGATCGCGTTGGCGCCGAGCATGCTGCGAGCGCAGGATGCATGGCCGACCCGGCCTATCACGTTCGTCGTGCCCTATGGGGCGGGCGGGTATACGGACTTGGTTGCCCGGCTGACCGCGCGTTACGTCGAGAAAGCCTTGGGCAAGCCGGTGATTGTGGACAACCGCGCGGGCGCCGGCGGCATCGTGGGGACGCAGGCCGTCGTGAATGCAGCAGCCGACGGCTATACGTTCTGCGTCTGCAGCATCGGCGCCATCTCGACCGCGCCCTTCGATCCGAACCAGAAGGTGGGCTACGATCCATTGCGGGATCTCGCGCCCGTCGGCGTCGTCAGCTCGATCGCGCAGGTGGTCATCGTCAGGAACGACCTGCCGGTGAAGACCCTGGCCGAGCTCGTGTCCTACGCCAAGGCTAATCCCGGCAAGCTCAATTACGGCTCCAACGGCGCCGGCGGCCTGACCCACTACTCGGTCGAGCTGTTCCAGGCCCGCACCGGCATCAAGGTGGTGCATATCCCGTTCAAGAGCGGTGCGCTTTCGACGGCCGCGGTGGTTTCCGGCGAGGTCGATTTCTCCTTCGCCAACATGACCGACGGTCTGCCGCAGGTGAAAGCCGGATCGGTGCGCGGTCTAGCCGTGACTTCGCTCAACCGCAGCCCCTACTTGCCCGATCTTCCCACTTTGAATGAGACAGTCCCCGATTTTGTTGTGGAGACGTGGAACGCCATCATGGCCCCGTCGAAGACCCCGGAACCGATCATCCGCAAGTTGTCCGAGATCCTGATCAAGATGGCCGACGACCCAGAGGTGAAGGACATCATGGGAAAGGCTGGTGCCGACACAGTCAAGACCACGCCCGAGCAGTTCCGTGCGCTGATCTTGCGGGAAATTGCACAGTGGAAACCGCTGATCCAAGAGATCACCGAGAGGAAGTAGCCGCTGCCGGGCCTGGCGTGCGAAGGCTCGCCTCACTCAGTTTGGGGCGCGACGCCGCGTGATTGCGGAGCGCTCGAATTGACCTATGATGAACAGACGGAACCGCATCGGAGTGCTGCCATGATGATCGATCGCACCGGGCTTTGGCCCGGCTCCAAGACACGACCGTGGCTTGTGGCAGCTCTTGCCGCGCTGCTTGCGCTCGGCACGGCGCGCAGCGCCAGCGCGCAGAGCAACGCTCATGATCTGATGGAAGGGCGCGGACGGGACGTGAGCTTTCGAGTCTCGTGCGGCGCCGACATTCAAGCGCGCTTCGACGCCGCGCTCGCGGCCCTGCACTCGTTCTGGTACGGCCAGGCATTGAAGGAATTTACCGCGATCGCCGAGGCCAAACCCGATTGCGCCATGGCGTATTGGGGTATCGCCATGAGCGTCTGGAACCAGATTTGGGCGCCGCCGACCCCGGCGAACCTGAAGAAGGGAAGCGACGCCATCACGCAGGCGCTGGCGCTAGATGCGAAGACTCCGCGCGAACGCGACTATCTCGACGCGCTCGCGGCGTTCTACGCCGATTACGACAAGCTCGATCATCGCACGCGCGCCGCCGCCTATATGCGCAAGATGGAAGCGCTCGCGCAGCGCTACGCCGACGATCGTGAAGCACGCGTCTTCTACGCGCTGTCGCTGCTCGCCACCGCCGACGGTCTAGACAAGACCTACAGGAATCAGCTCAAGGCCGGCGGGATTCTGGAGCAGGTGTTCGCGGAGAAGCCGCAACACCCCGGCCCCAGCCATTACATCATTCACGCCTACGACTATCCGGCGCTGGTCGACCGCGCGCTCGCCGCGGCGCAGAACTACGCGATCTGCGTGACCGTCGTGCCGCATGCGATCCACATGCCGTCGCATACCTACGTCCTGCTCGGCCGCTGGAAGGACACGATCACGGCAAACGACGCGGCGGAGACCGCGGAAGCCGACCGGGGCACGCCGGAGGATCGCATCCACGCGCTCGATTATCTCGTCTATGCCCATCTGCAGCTCGCTCAAGACGCCAAGGCCAAGGAAACGCTCGATCTTGCGCTCAAGATCGAGAATGACCTGGTCGCGCGCAAGCACGAGACCGGCCTGCGTTCCCGTCCGTTCGGCGTGGCGGCGATGGAAGCGCGCTGGGCGCTGGAGCGTCTCGACTGGGCGACGGCGGCTAGCCTGCCGGCGCGGCCGAGCCGCTACCCTTACGCCGAATCGGTGCCGCATTTCGCGCGCGCGGTCGGACTCGCGCGCAGCGGCCGGCCGGAGCAGGCGAGCGCCGATCTCGACCGGCTCGCGACGCTGCAGAAGGCGCTTGCGGACGCAAAGAACCTCTACTGGGCGCGACAGGTCGCAATCCAGCACAAGGTGGCGAGCGCCTTCGTCGAGCGCGCGCTCGGCCGCAACGCCGAGGCCGTGGCGCTGATGCAGGAGGCGGCCGACGCGGAAGGGACCTCTGAAACCCACGACACGCTCAGCCCCGGTCCGATCGGCATGACCGCGCATGAGGCGCTCGGCCTGCTGCTATTGGAGCTGGGGCGGCCGGGCGAGGCGTTCGCGGCCTTCGAAGCGTCGCTGCGCGGCGCGAAGAACCGGCTGCGCGGCTATGCCGGCGCGGCGGCTGCCGCAGCCGACGCCGGAAACACGGCCGCCGCGCGCAGCTACTATGGCAAGGTGCTCGAGCTCGCCGACGGCGGCACGAGGCCCGAGCTCGCGCAAGCCAAGGCCTACCTGCAGCAGGCGAAGCAATAGCGCAGATTCACCATGACTGGATTACCAACCGGCCGCAGGCTCGATCGTAGCGCACTGCAATTGTTGCGTGACTGTCAACACTCATTGTGAAACCGCTTTAGCGCCGGGGCCGGCGAAAGGCCGCGGCCGTCAGCAGCGCAAGATTGCTCGCCTTCGCAAAGGCAGCGGCTTACGCGGCCGAGGGAGCGAGCCCAAGCCTCGATGGCGAGCGACGAGTTGCCGCTTCCGTCATCCCGAGCCCGGGGACGCGGCGGATAGGGCGAAGACCGGACACGGCGCATGACGGATCACGCGCTCGGTCGTGCTGCCGCGCAACGCATCGAGGACGCCGTGGTGTCCCGCCGTCGGCATGGCGATGGCGTCGACGTCAAATTCGATGGCGGCGTCCACGATCGATTCCACGACGTTGCCGGATCGAAGGATCACCGGCAGCAAGGCGCTCGACGACGCAACACGCAGCCGCGGCGCCGCCTCGCCGACGTGAAGGAGGTCCACGGCGACGTTGCCGCCGGTCAGAAGGCGGCCGAAGTGCTGAACAGCTGCGATTGCACGCCCCGGCGGCGGCGAGAAATCGACCGGAACCAACACGCGCTTGAGCTGCACGTCGCCGCTGACTTGATCGACGAAACCGCGCGCCCCCGGTGCAATGAACAGCGTCGGGATCGCCGAGCGGCGGAATACAGCTTCCGCCACCGACCCATGCAGCCAGTGCGCAACGCCGTCGCGCCCATGGGTCGCGAGCACGACGAGGTCGCTCCCATGCTCGCTCAGAAAGTCGACGATGGCCTGCGACGGTTCTTGCAATTTGATGCGGATGTTGTCGACTTCGATTCCGAGCTTGCTCGCGATCGTCCATGGCGGATCATCCTCGTGGGAGAGCCCCCATTGTGCGAGCAGTCGCTGTGCGTGCGGAAACGCCAAGGCTTCGTTGGCGTCGTATTGGGACACGTGCAGGAGGTGCAATTTGCTTCGTGCCGCCAAGGCGATGCGCAACGCATGGGCAAACGCCGCGGCGCTCAGGTCGGAAAAATCGGTGGGATGCACGATGGAGCGAATGGCGTTCATTGCAATTGCTCATACTAGGACGCGGGATCAGAAATCAATGCCACACACCTGCGCGGGAGGAGACGGGCTCGTGAAAATCCGCTCGTCCCCGCGAGGGGCACCGCGACAGCAAAAGCGCGTCTACGCGCGTCCATAGCCCGTCGAAGACGGGCGTGAACGCCCTTAACGACGCGCTATGCGTCGCGGGGACCCCGTTGCGGGGACCCAGTCCCTCCTGGATTCCCGCTGGAGTTCACCCTCGCGAAAGCGGGGGGGAATGAGCGGAATTCAATGCAGTCTCTCTCGCCTCAAGGAAGCAAGACGTGAATTCGAACATCGCTGTTGCGCGCCTTGCGTTCACGCCCAATCGAGGAGAGAACTGGCGCATGCGCGATGACGATGTGCCGGGCTTGATCCGGAGATTTCTCCCGCCCGTCCGCCGGCGGGCGGTCGCCGCGCGCGGCGCGACGCTTGCCTGCGCGCTGCTGGCGGCTTCTCCCGCTGCAACGCTCGCGCAGGGCCCGCAAGGCGCCGCCGCCTTTCCGGTCGGGATCAGGGAGCTCGACTACGTCGACCCGCACGAGGACGGCCGCCATCTGACGCTGAGGGTGTTCTATCCCGCCGCGATCCGCGAGCGCTCCGTCACACCGCTTGTGCTGCCGTTCTTCACCAAGCTCAATCTTTACAAAGATGCCGAAGCCGCCGACAGCGAGAAGCGTCCGCTCGTCGTTTTCTCCCACGGGCGCGGCAGCAACGGTCTCTACTATGCCTGGTTCGCCGAGTTTCTGGCTTCGCACGGCTACATCGTGGCGGCGCTCAACCATTACCGCGCCAACACCTACGACTCCACCATCGCCTATCTCGCCAACAAGCTCTGGCAACGCCCGCGCGACATCGCCCTCAGCATCAGCTTCCTGCTGAACGATCCGGTCTGGGGCAAGTCGATCGACGCGGACCGGATCGGGGTCGCCGGCCATTCGCAAGGCGGCTTCACGGCGCTCTGGGTCGGTGGCGCGCGGGTCAATCCCGAAAAGTATCTCGCCTTCCAACGCGGCTGGCGTAACAATCCGATGGTGCCGGAATATCTGCGCAACGAGCTGCCGCTCGACGCGCGGCCGGCGCTTGACGTGCACGACCCGCGCGTCAAGGCCGTGTTGGCGATGGCGCCCGGCATCGTGCAAGCCTTCGGCATGGATGAGGCCGGGCTGCGGCAACTCGCCGTGCCGACCTACATCACCGTCGGCGCCGGCGACACCCAGGCGCCACCCAAGGACAACGCCGAGTTCGCCGCGCGACACATCGCCCACGCCGAGCTTTACGTCATTCCCGGCCGCGTCGATCACGACATCTTCATCAATGAATGCGACGATGACGGCAGAAATGAATTTCCGCAGGCCTGCATCGACGCTCCCGGCGTCGACCGCGGCAAGATCCACGCGGCGATCGCCGACGCCGCCTTGAAGTTCTTCGATGCCAGCCTGAACGTGCCGCGCGGCAAGTGATGCCGTCGCGGGGCTGCTGAATCTGCGAGCTCTGTGAAACGCCGATCCACGTGCCGTCATTGCCGGGCATAGCGCGTTGAAGACGCGCGTAAACGCGCTTATGACCCGGCAATCCATCATCTTCGATGAAATGCTTCTTTCGATGGATGCCACAGAACTCGGGCTTGCCCGAGTTCTGCATATGAAGCGCCGCAAGTCCGGTAAACCCGACTTGCGGTGTCAAGCCCGGGCATGACGAGTTGAGATCAACCGCCGCTGGTATTGGATTTGCTTTTGCGGGACAGCCGTTCATCGAGCCGGCGCAGGTCGACCACCACGCGCTCATGGGTGCCGCGACCGATCTCCTCGATCTCGTCGCGCGCGCTGATGTTGAACGCGACGCGGCGGCCGTCGACCCGGGTCACCTCGGCTTCGGCCGTCACTTCGTGCCCGACCGGCGTCGCCGCCAAATGGCGGACGTCGACCGCGCTGCCGACCGCGCTCTCGCCCGGATCCAGGTAGCCGCGGATGGCGTTGAGCGCGGCGTTTTCCATGGCCAGGATCATCATCGGCGTGGCGAACACGGGCGGCAGCATCGCATCCTTGAACTGGTTGGCGAGATGCGCGGGCGTCACGCGCAGCGTGAAAGTTCCCTTCGCTCCCAGCGGTATCGGGCGCATGCGACCATCATAGGTGGTTTGCCCCGGAAGGATCACCCCCTCGCCCGTCGGGATGGCCCGAAGAACAGTCGTATTTCCAATCCACAGGATGTATGAAGTCGTCGGCGGGACAGCGAAAATCATCGCGAGATAGGCAATGCTGCGCGCGACCGCCGTGCCGTCGTGAGGACGTGCACAGCTTGCAAGGCCCGATTTCGAAAGGAGCTATGCGTGGATATTGCGTTGATCTCGGCGGCGATCGTGGTGGGGTTGTTCGTGGTCTATAATTTGTTTCATTACATGCTCTTTCTCCTCGTCACCCATCCGCGGGACGCCGGCAATATCGGTCATGCGTTGAATGAATTCGAACAGCGCCAGCTCGTCGAGTGGACGCCGAAGGCCGAAGACTTTCTCAAGCACGACGACGAGAATCGCACGTATGACGACGTGTTCGGGCTTTATCGCGGCGAGCATGACAATTACAGCACGTGTGTCTTCCCCCGCGCCGCCTTCACGCAGCCTTACGATGCCGAACGCGCTCTGCTCAAGCCGGCGGATGGCATGCGTCTCTTGGATCTGGGATGCGGATCGGGGGCGGCGGCCGACTATCTTGCCAGTCACTACAGCGTCGAAATCGTGTGCGTGACGAATTCCGCGGTGCAGGCGGAGATTTGCCGGCGGAAATTCGAGAAGTTCGACGGCCGCGTACGCGTCGTCGTTGCCGATTTCGACGGCCTCGACCTCCCGGGCGAAAGTTTCGATGCTATCTATGCGCTCGAATCCATCGGCTACACGAAAGACCTGGAGGCTTGGCTGGCACGCTGCTGGCGATCGCTCAAGCCCGGAGGACGCCTGTTGATCCGTTCGCCGGGATCGCTCGATCATTGTCGTCGGGAACAGGACTATCGCAACGTCACGGCGTTCTTCGAGAATTGGCGCTACAATTTCCTCGGCGCCAACCTTCTCGTTTTCAAGCTGCGCCGGCTCGGCTTCAGCCCGATCCGCTATCGGCGGCTCCCGTTCTGGGCCTGGGGCATCACCTGGAATTTCATTCAACACCTGCTGTTGTGGAAGTTTCGGCTGCGGATGCGAACGATGGTGGAGTTGGAATCGATCATTTGGCGCACGTCGAAGATCTTCGTATTCGGCAATGCCTATAATGTCGTCCTGGCCCGCAAGCCGCTCGCGCCCCCATCTTCGGCGCCCATGCGCTGATGGTGCTCGCGGCCGCGCGCTGCGAGCAAGCGCGCAAGCGGCTGCGATGACCTCGTCCCATGGCGGCAACCCGCCTCGTCCTGGGAGAAATCCAGGGTAGGATGGGCCGACCGCAGCGCCGGCGGCGGGGCCACGCGGGGTTCGTTGCCGCGGTTGATGTTGCGTTGAGGTGGGCTCGGCAGCGATGGCGGTTACGCTGACGCCAATTCCCGACATTCCCATGGTCCGGCCGGGAGACGACCTTGCCGGGCTGCTGATCGTCGCCTGCGAGCGCAACGCCCTTGCGCCGGCGGACGGCGACGTCGTCGTGGTGGCGCAGAAAATCGTGTCCAAGGCGGAAGGGCGCTACGTCGATCTCGCAAAGGTCAAGCCCTCGCCGCGCGCCGCGAGCCTCGCCACCGAGGTGAACAAGGATCCGCGGCTGGTCGAGGTCATCCTCGGGGAGTCGCGGCGCGTGGTGCGGCAGCGGCCAGGCGTGCTGATCGTCGAGCACCGGCTCGGCTTCATCATGGCGAATGCGGGGGTCGATCGATCCAATATCGACCCGGACGTCGCAGCCGAGCCCGTGCTGCTTTTGCCGAGCGATCCGGATGCCTCCGCCGCTCGATTGTGCGAGCGCCTCGCCGCCCACTTTCGCAGCCGGCCGGGCGTCATTGTCACCGACAGCTGGGGGCGCGCGTGGCGGCGCGGCACCGTCGGCGTCGCGCTCGGCGCCGCCGGGCTGCCGGCGCTGATAGATTTGCGCGGGCGCCCCGATCTGTTCGGACACGAGCTGCGCGTCACCCAAACCGGATTCGCCGACGAGATTGCCAGCGCCGCGTCGCTCATCATGGGGCAGGCGGACGAGGCGCGGCCGATGGTGCTGGTGCGCGGCCTCGCCTGGTCGGGGGCGCCGTCGCCCGCCGCCGCGCTGATCCGCTCGGCCGAGGAGGACTTGTTCCGGTGAGCGCCGCCGGCGACCCGCGCAAGACCCTCGTCGTCGCGCTGTGCGGCGGCGTCGGCGGCGCCAAGCTCGCGCTCGGGCTGAGCCGCGTCGTGCCGGGCGCCGACCTCATGGTGGTCGCCAATACCGGCGACGACTTCGAGCATCTCGGCCTCGCCATCTCGCCCGATCTCGACACCATCATGTACACGCTCGCCGGCCTCGCCGACCCGCAACGCGGCTGGGGCCGGCACGACGAGACCTGGACCTTCATGGCCGCGCTCGCGGCGCTCGGCGGCGAAACCTGGTTTGCGCTCGGTGACGGCGACCTCGCCACCCACCTGGAGCGAACGCGACGTCGCGCGGCGGGTGAAGCCTTGTCCGCGATCACCGCCGATTTCTGCCGTCGGCTCAAAATTGCGACGCGCCTCGTGCCGATGACCGACGACACCGTGCGCACGCGCCTGCGCACGGATATGGGCTGGCTCGACTTCCAGGATTATTTCGTGCGACGGCGCTGCGCGCCGACGGTCTTGGAGGTCGCCTACGACGGCGCCGCGCGGGCGCGCGCGCATCCCGACGTGCTCGCGGCGCTGCGCGACCCACGCCTGCGCGCGATCGTCATCTGCCCTTCCAATCCGTTCCTCAGCATCGAGCCGATCCTCGCCGTCGGCGCCCTGCGCGAGGCCATCGCCGGGTCCGCCGCCCCCGTAGTGGCGGTGTCGCCCATCATCGCGGCCCGCGCGGTCAAAGGGCCGACCGCCAAGATGATGTCCGCGCTCGGGCTCGAGGTGAGCGCAAGGGCGGTGGCGCGCCGCTACCGAGATCTGCTCGGCGCTTATGTGCTCGACCGCGCCGATGCCGCCGTTGCCGCCGAGCTTGGCATTCCGGTCACGCTGGCGCATACCCTGATGACGACGCTTGCGGATCGCCAGGAGCTGGCACGCCACGTGCTCGCCAGCGCCGACGCGGTGGCAAAGGCTACCGCATGAATGCTCCCATCCACGCCGTGGTGCCGATCAAAGAAACGAGCGACGCCAAACGGCGTCTCGCCGACGTGCTCTGCGCCGCGCGTCGGCAGGAATTGGCGCTCGCCATGTTCGAGGACGTGCTGGCCACGCTCACCGGCGTTCGCGAGCTCGCCGGCATTGTCGCGGTGACGGTCGATCCCGTCGCCGCGACCATTGCGGCGCGCTACGGCGCCCGCGTCTCCAACGCCGGCGCGCGCGAAGGGCACACCGGCGCGGTGGCGGGGGCGGCACGAGAGCTCGCGTCGCAAGCCATGCTCACGCTGCCGGGCGACATTCCGCTGGTCGAAGGCGACGACATCCGCCACCTCATCGACATTCACCGCAACGCCGCTGGTCGCGGCGCGCGCGGCTTCACCATCGTGCCGGCCCGGGACGAGCGCGGCTCCAATGCAATTCTGTGCTCCCCGGCCGCCGCCGTGCCGCTGCGCTTCGGCGCCGACAGCTTCCTGCCGCATCTCGCCGCCGCCAAACGCTGCGCCATCGAGCCGACGGTGGTGCGGCTCCCACGCATCGCGCTCGATATCGACACGCCCGACGACTTGGCGCTGTTCCTCGCTACCCCTTCGCCCACGCGGACGCGGGCGCTGCTGGAGCAATGGCCCCTTCTTCTCCACGACACGGTGTCGCCGACGGCGACGGGATAGCGACGGAAGCGATTGAGCCACCCGGTCCGGCGCATCGCTGCGCGGCGATACGCGCGCTCTCCCATGGACGACGAAAAATCCCTCGCGCGCCCCCTCACCGCTCGCCCAATTTGAGCAGGAACGCATCCCATCGTTTCATCAAATGATCGTGGCGGCCGTAACGTTCCAGCGCGCTCGTCCCCTTGGCCGCAGCCACGCCGTTGAGCAGCGCGTTGGCGACGGCCAACGGTGCGATCAGCGAATTCTGCATTCCCAGTCCAGCCGAGGCCGCGAGCAGCACCACGTCGGCGATCTGACCGACCGCCGAAATCGGCGAGTCCGTCACGGCGACGACCTTGGCCTTGTTCTCCTTCGCCCACATGACGATGCGATGCGTCGCGCTGGCATAACGCGGAAAGGTGAATGCCACCAAGCAATCTTCGGCCTTCATTTCGACCAACCGCGGCGTCGCGAACGCGTCGTTGGACGCGAGCAGCGAAATGTCGGTGCGCAGCCGGTCGAGGATGATCGCGAAGTAATTCGCAATCGGGAAGGTCGAGAACCCGGCGACCACGTAAACCCGGCGCGCGCGCGACAGAATATTCACCGCCCGGGCGAAGACCGCGGCGTCGAGGCCGGCGATGGTGTGATGCAGGTTCTGCCAATCGCGGCTCAGCGAGGCGCCGAAACTCGTGCCCTCCAAATGACTGGCGACGTTGCTTTCGCTGATCGGGTCGCCGGTGCGGGCGAGTTGGCCGCGGAGGAGTTCACGCATTCGCTCCTGCAGATCCGGAAAGCCGTCGAGGCCGAGCCGATAGGTGAAGCGCACGATGGTCGAGGGATTGACGTCGAGCTGCGCGGCCATCTGATCGACCGTGGAGAACGCCACCGTGTGCGAGTGCGCGATGATGTATTCGGCGATGCGCTTCTGCGATTGCGTGAGCCGGTCGTAGCGGCGCCGCAGCTCCTCGATGACATCGCCGGAGCCGACGGCGTCGGTAGAGGCCTTCTCGGCTTTGGCGATGGCCATCACGCCCTTCCTTCCGCGGCCCAAACGGTCCGGCCCGCGCTCAAATGCAACGAGGCGCCGAATGCTTGCAACAAAATTCGTTGCCGTCAACGAAGGGGTGAGGCAGCGGGCCGATCCGTCGGCGGTCAGCCAGGCGACGGGTCGCCCGCCTCGTTCGGCCGGCCGAACGCCGCCTCCATCTCGCGGCGCACCTTCACGGCGAGCGCGTTTTCGTCGTAGTCGACGTCGCTCCAGCGCAAGCACTCGCCCTCCGCGACGCCGCGCTTGAGCCTGACCTCATGGGCGAGCCCGAGCGGCAGCAGCCCCTCGGCGAGAGAGCGCGCGGCCGGGACCTGCTTGCCCCAGACGCAAAAGCCGCCCTCGCCGTCGAGCACCTCGCCTTGCTTGAGCGTGCGTTTGGCGGTGGCGGCGACGTCGGAGCGGAAGCCCGTGGGCGCGCCGGTCGGCTCCTTGCGCAAGGCGACGCTCGCCACCGACACGCCGAGCTCGAGCCCGATCATGTGAATGGGCCGGTACAGCGCGGCGTAGCGTCCGCTCTTGTCCGGCAGCATCGCGTATTCCTTGAAACAGCGCCGCGCGTAGTCGCTCTCGCCCTCGAACACCACGTAGGTGCCGAGCGCGAGATGATGCGGCACGTCGCGGCCGTCGCGATAGACCGATGAGGTCACTTCGGTGACGCCGGCCCTCTCGAGCGTGCCGCCAGCCGCCTTCGGCTTGCACACGTCCGCCAGCTCGAAGCGCGTCGCCGGCGGAAATCCCAATCCCTCGCTCTGCGGCACGAGTCCGGTGGCATTGCAAACCGCGGTCATCTCGATGCCCGACTTGGTGCCGTCGACGAAGCTGTTGAACATTTTTGGATTGATCGAATTGCGGTCGGTGATCGACAGATATTTGTCGAGAATGTCCCACACGGTGTCGGGCGTGGAGCGGTGATAGTGCGGCTCGTAGCGCGTGCCCTTGCCGGCGGCGACCACCTTGAAGCCGCAGGTGCGCGCCCAGTCGACCTGCTCGCAAATGAGCGCGGGCTGGTCGCCCCAAGCGAGGCTATAGACCACGCCGGCGGTCTTCGCCTTGCGCGCGAGCAGCGGACCGGCAAGCGCATCCGCCTCGACGTTGACCATCACGATGTGCTTGCCGTGCCTGATTGCGCTCAAGGCGTGGCGTATGCCGGCGGCCGGGACGCCGGTCGCCTCGACGATTACTTCGATCTCGGGGCAAGCGATCAGCGCTTCCGTATCTTCCGTCACATGCGTGATGCCGCGCGCGAGCGCATCCCCCAGCGAGGGCGCGGAAATCGATTCATCGCTCCAGCCGGCGGTGCGAAGCTGACGGTGCGCGCGGGAGACCTCGAGATCGGCCAGCGCAACGAGATGCATTGCGTCGGTCAAGCGCACCTGGGAAGCAAACATGGTGCCGAACTTGCCCGCCCCGATGAGGCCGACGGTGACCGGACGGCCCGCGGCCTGCCGTTCGAGCAGCATGGCGTGGAGATTCACGGAGCGCTCCGATCGTCGCAAGGAGTGGAGTTATTACGGCAGACGAACCGCGAACTGTCCAGCGCAGGTTCATACATGCGCCCTGCGGACTCGGTACGCGGTCGTGTTATTGGCACACCGCGCGCGTTACGAAAATCTCGGTCGAACATTCCGCATCGTTCGGCGCGCGGCCCTTGAGCAGGACCTGCGCCGGGCATTTGTGTTCCGACTGAGTATCGACGGTTTTGCCGGTCTGGAATCCCTTGCCGCGGCAGGCCGCGGCCGCCGCCGCCTGACAGTCGGGGGCGCCGTTCGGCGCCGCGGCGCAGCGCTCGCGCACGGTCACGATGCGGGCGTTCGGCAATCCCATGACCGCGTCGGTGGCGTCCTTGGCGACGTCGCGGGTCTCCTTGGCGAATTGGTCGAACGTCGCCTGCGTGCCCTGCAAATCCGTTTTGAACCTGGTCGTGCCCTCGTTGAGCCAATGGCCGATCGTATCGACGAAGCCCGGCTGGAAAACGGAATCCGGCGCCGGCGTCGCGGAGGGATTAGCGGCGGACTCGCCCGCCTGCTGGCTCGGAATATCGCCGGGGGGACGGAGGTCTTGTGCGGGTGCGGGCGCGGCCAGGCCAAGCGCGCACACGGCCACGACCGCGCGCGCGATTGCCGCGAAAGAGCAAGCCTCAAATATTTCCGGATGGCTGGTCATCCCGATCCCGTCGACGTCACAGCCGCGCGCAGCCTGGGCGGGACACGTGGCAAAAATGAGGAGCGGCGGAACTTCAGAACAGATAGAGGGCGGCGACGATGCCGGCGATCAACACCACCCCGGCGACCGTGACCCAGAAGCCCAGCCGTTCTTCGATGATCGAGCGCGCCTGAGGGCCGTAGCGGTTGAGCAAAAACGCCTCGACGTAAAATCGCATGCCGCGCGCGACGATCGACAGCACCACGAACAAAAACAGATTGTAGCCGGCGAAGCCCGAGGCAATGGTCACGATTTTATAGGGGATCGGGGTGAGCCCCTTGAGCAGAATGATCCAGCCGCCCCATTGCGCGTAAGCCGCGCGGAATGCGTCGACCTTATCGCCGTAGCCGTAGAGCTGAATCAACCAGAGTCCGATCGAATCGTAAAGCACGGCGCCGATGAAATAACCGAGCACGCCGCCGGCAACCGACGTCAAGGTGCACACGGTCGCGTAGAACCAGGCCCTGTCCGGCCGCGCGAGCGACATTGGAATCAGCATCGTGTCGGGAGGGATCGGAAAGAACGAGCTTTCCACGAACGAGATGATGCCCATCAGCCAAGTGGCGTACGGCTTGTCGGCGGCGGCGATGCACCAATCGTAGAGGCGGCGAAGCATGGCGGGCTTGCTTAGCGGCGAGGCCGGCGATTGTCCATCCGCAGGGGTTCGGCGACAGACGTCTCGCGTCTCAGATGAAAGGCGTCTGCCGGCTCGCTCGTGCGCCGCGCAACCGGCGGCGCATCAGCGCCGCTTGCGCACCCGGCTGCGGTCGAGCGTTACAACCTTGCGGCGCAGCGGAGCGTCAGGGCGCTCCTTGGGGAGTTTCTCGGCCATGCCCAGCAGCCGTTCGCGGCGCTCCATCTCCATCCACACGTCCTTGGGGTGGATGCCGGCGGCGACCCAAAGCACCGCGAGATTGTAGAGAAGGTCGGCGCTTTCGCGCACCACGGCGTCGCTATCGCCGTGCATGGTATCGATCGCGACCTCGACCGCCTCCTCCACCAGCTTCTTGGCCACCTTGCTGCGGCCCGCGCGCAACAGCCGCGCCGTCCGCGAGGATGCCGGATCGGCAGTCCGAGCGGCCATGACGGCCTGGTGAAGACGGTCGAGCGAATCACTCATAGCGATCAGAATAACGCCGTTCTGACCGTAAATGTGTTAACGAATAATGGATAGAACAAGGCAGCCGCGCCACACCCGCCAGCACACTGAGGCAGGGAGAAATCGTCGCAGGCGCGGGCGCCATGGCCGACGACCTCAGCTCTGCTCGGCAGCCGACTCTTCGGCGGCCAAGAGCGAGGCATTGCCGCCCGCTGCCGCGGTGTTGACGGTGACCACCTGTTCGCTGGCAAAGCGCCTGAGGTAATTCGGACCGCCTGCCTTCGGCCCGGTGCCTGAGAGCCCGACACCGCCGAACGGCTGCGTGCCGACCACCGCCCCGATCATGCTGCGATTGACGTAAACATTGCCGTGGGCGAGCCGCGCCACGACCTGCTCGACGGTGGCATCGATGCGGGAATGGATGCCGAGCGTGAGGCCGTAGCCGTTGGCGGCAATCTCCTCGAGCAGCGCGTCAAGCTCCCCGGCACGCCAGCGCACGACGTGCAGGATCGGTCCGAATACCTCTTCGCGTAAATCCGCCGCGCGCTCGAGCATGATGATGGCGGGCGGCACATAGGTCCCTCTCGCCGGCAACGACTGGAAGCGGTCCCAACGGAAGCGCACGCAGCCCTTTTGTTCGTAGTCGGCGATCCAGCGGTCGAGCTTGTCCTTGGCCTCGGCATCGATCACCGGCCCAATGTGGGTCGAAGGCTCGCGCGGGTCGCCGAGCTTGAGCTCGCGCGCCGCGCCCGCGATCATCTCGACGATGGGCTCGGCTACGTCCTCCTGCAGGCACAGCAGGCGCAGCGCCGAGCAGCGCTGGCCGGCGGAACGGAACGCTGACGTCATCACGTCGTCCGTGACTTGCTCCGGCAACGCGGTCGCGTCGACGATCATCGGATTGATGCCGCCGGTCTCCGCGATCAGCGGCACGATGGCCGCCTCCTTCGCCGCCAGCGCGCGATTGATCGCGCGCGCAACTTCGGTCGAGCCGGTGAAGGCGACGCCGGCGACGCGCGGATCGGCGACGAGCGCGGCGCCGACCTTGCCGTCGCCCGGCAGCAGATGCAGCGCGCTCGCCGGAACGCCCGCTTGGTGCAAGGCGCGCACCGCCTCGGCGGCGATCAGGGGCGTCTGCTCGGCGGGTTTCGCCACTACGGCATTGCCGGCGGCGAGCGCGGCGCTGACCTGACCGAGAAAGATCGAGAGCGGAAAATTCCATGGGCTGATGCAGGCAAACACGCCGCGGCCGCGGTAGCGAAGCTCGTTGGTTTCCCCGGTCGGGCCCGGCAAGGACAGCGGAGCAAGCGTGCGGCGCGTCTCGAGCGCGTAATAGCGGCAGAAATCGATCGCCTCGCGGACTTCCGCCACCGCGTCGTCGGGCGTCTTACCGCCTTCGACTTGCAACAGCGCGATCAGCCGGCCGCGCCGCGCTTCCAGGAGGTCGCCTGCCCGTTCGAGCACGCCCGCCCGCGCGTCGAGCGCGGTCGCGGCCCAGGCAGCAAAGCCTGATTGCGCCGCTGCCATGGCCGCCGTCGCTATGGCATCGTCGGCCTCGCCGACGCGGCCGATCGCCTTGGCGTCGATCGGCGAAATCACGACGCGTTCGATGCCGGCGCGTCTCACGCCGTCGAGGAGCGGCCATGCCTCGCGCGGCGGCTCGGCCGCGCGAATTTCGCCAAGCAGCGCATCGAGAGCGGCTTGGTCGCCGAATTCGACGCCGGAGGAATTGCGCCGCTGCGGGCCGTAAAGGTCGCGCGGCAAGGGAATCTTCGGGTTGCGCGCGTGGCGCGCGTCGCCGATGCGGGCCTGCGGACGCTCGAGCAGCGACGCGATCGGCACCGCGGGATCGGCGGCAACCGACACGAAGGAGGAATTCGCGCCGTTTTCCAAGAGACGCCGCACGAGATAAGCCAGAAGATCGCGATGGCCGCCGACCGGAGCGTAGATCCGGCACGCCGCTTCGGGGTGGTCGGCGAGCAAGAGCCGGTAGAGCACCTCGCCCATGCCGTGCAGTCGCTGGAACTCGTAGCCTTCGATGCCGCCGGCATCTTCGATCACGCTCGCCACGGTGAGCGCGTTGTGGGTGGCGAATTGCGGGTAGAGCCGCGGCCGCGCCGCGAGCAGCTTGCGCGTGCAGGCGGCATAGCACAGGTCGGTCATGGCCTTGCGCGTGAACACGGGATAGTCGGCGAGACCGCGCTCCTGCGCGCGCTTGATCTCGGTATCCCAGTAGGCGCCCTTGACCAGCCGCACCGTCAGGCGGCGGCGCAGCCGGCTCGCGGTTTCGTTCAGCCAATCGATCACCGCCGGAGCGCGCTTTTGATAGGCCTGCACCGCGAGCCCGAAGCCGTCCCAGCCGCGCAGCGAGACGTCGGCGAGCATGGCTGCCACCACGTCGAGCGTGAGTTCGAGCCGGTCGGCCTCCTCGGCATCCACGGTGAAATCGAGGTCGAGATCGCGCGCCTTGCGCGCAAGCTCGAGCGCCCGCGGCACCAATTCGGTCAGGACACGATGGCGCGACACCGCCTCGAACCGCGGATGCAGGGCCGAGAGCTTGACCGAAATGCCGGGACGGTCCGCGATATCGACGGCGCTCGCGGCGATGGCATCGATGGCATGGGCATAGGAGGCGAAATAGCGCTCCGCGTCGGCTGCCGTGCGCGCGCCCTCACCCAGCATGTCGAAGGAATAGCGCAGCGTCGGCTGCGTGCGTGCGCGCTGGAGCGCTTCCTCGATCGTCTGTCCGAGCACGAAATGCGAGCCCAGGAGCCGCATCCCCTGCCGCGTGGCGGCGCGCACGGCGGGAATACCGAGGCGTTTGATGAGACTCTCGAGAATCGAATCCGGGGTCTCGCCGGGATGGATGATGCGGGCGGTGACGCCGAGCGTCCAGGCCGAGGCCGAAACGAGCAGCGCGCTCGATTTGACGTGGTGCGAGGACCAATCGCCGGTGGCGAGCTTGTCTTCGATCAGCCGGTCGGCGGTGGCGGCATCGGGCACCCGCAGCAGCGCCTCCGCCAACACCATGAGGGCGAGCCCCTCCTTGGTGGACAGCGAATAGGCATGGAGGAAATCCTCGATGCCGCCGAGCCCGCCGGTCCCGGCCCGGATCCCCTCGATGAGGCGCCGGGCATAGACGTCGATTCGCCGTTCGGCGTCCCTCGCACGAGCGGCCTCACGCAGCAGTCCCGCCGCGATCTCCTCGTCGGGCGGCGCATAGGGAGCCCTGAAGAGGGGTGGGCTCGCTGCATCCGCGGCCGAGGCTGTCGTCTTATCTGGGATCATGACCGGCTCGCATTCGACTGATTCCGGCTCGGCCCGCGTCGTCAATCTTAACAGCCGTTCATGGGCTCAGGTCTGAAGAATAACTCCCATGCGGGCACAAAATGGCGCGTGCGGTGTTTGAAATTTGTGCAGGGCGGGCTCGAAGCGCGATCTCGCCTTGCGCTTTGCACGTTCATGTTCTTTATCTGGCCGCCTAGCCGCGGTGCACGGCGGGGTGGCGCGGGGGCCGAAGTAGACGGAGGAGCCATGAGCCTCCTCGACCTGACGCGCATCGTTCGGCCCGCCCATCTCTTTGCGGCGGCGATCACGTTGACGGCCGCTTGGCCGGCGGCGGGGCAGACCAGCATCAAGTTCTCGCTCGACGGGCGGCTCGAGGGGCTGGCTGCGACTTTTTTCCTCCCCCAGGACAGGGGCTACTTCAAGACCGAGGGCCTGGACGTGACCCTCGACGAGGCGGCGACCGTGCTCGAGCCGATCACCCGCGTTGCATCGGGCGCCTATGACATGGGCCTCGCCGATATCAACACCCTCATCAAGTATCGCGATCAGCATCCCTCGCCGCCGGTGAGAGCGGTGTTCATGGTCTACAACAAGCCGCCCTTCGCGATCGTGGCGCGTAGGAGCCGCGGCATTACCGAGCCCAAGCAGCTCGAGAACAAGAAACTCGGCGCCCCGCCGACCGGCATCACCTTCGGTGAGTGGCCGCTGTTCGCCAAGCTCAACAATATCGATATGTCGAAGGTGGCAGTCGAAACCATCGGCATACCCCTGCGCGCGCCGATGCTCGCTGCCGGCCAGATCGACGCCGCGCTCGGCTACTCGTTTCGCCTTTATGTCGATCTCAAGGACCGCGGCGTGCCGGTCGACGACATCGTGCTGATGCCGATGGCGGATTACGGGCTCAAGCTTTACGGCAACACGATCATCATCAATCCCAGATTCGCCGCCGACAAGCCGGAGGCGGTGAGAGCATTTCTGCACGCCTTTCTCAAAGGGCTGAAGGACGTCGTCAGGCGTCCGGTGGACGCGGTCGACGCGGTCGTCCGGCGCGACGAGACCCTGAAAAAAGAGGTCGAGCTCGAGCGGCTACGCATGGCCATCCGCGACAACATCGTCACGCCGGAGGTGAAAGCCGACGGCTACGGCGCCGTCGACTTCGCGCGGCTCGCAGAATCGATCGATCAGATCGGGTTGGTGTACACCTTCAAGGCCAAGCCCAAGGC